>Ga0209490_10000054_pt1 | contig 127868 bp, 115 predicted proteins | sample MAT06_FD_187209 | JGI IMG/M metagenome (GOLD analysis project Ga0209490, IMG submission 187209) | Freshwater microbial communities from Lake Fryxell liftoff mats and glacier meltwater in Antarctica - MAT-06 (SPAdes) (version 2) | ecosystem: Environmental > Aquatic > Freshwater > Ice > Liftoff...
CTGCTACGGAGCGGCGGTACCCAATGGGGATCGTTGGCATACACGATCGCAGGCACGTCTAAAAACCACTCTTGTTCTTCGGCAGTTGTCACGGGAATGATTTGGATGGCGATCGTAGTTTGAGTCGCTGACAACGCTACTGAACTATCATTCGCAGAGGGGTTTATAGTCACTTACCGTTTCTCCACTTCTCAACTTCCACTAAACCTTTATAGTGACTATACCAGCCTTCACCCAGTTCTAACGCTTTGATTTACGACTTGCAGGGAGTAATTTAGACAACCAATTTGTAGGAAGTATTTCTTCAATTGTCTTTATATCCTCTACATTAGGGCACCGACTGATATTACTGTCTGCCCATTCTCGACAGCGATCGTTCCATTTTGTCGCTACTCTTTTGTCGGCAAGCCGTTGTCTTGCCTGAGCTATGATGATGGACTTTTTTTCTATCCAGGGCGCGATCAGTGGAAGCTTACCCGCTTCGTTGATAGCATTTTCTAATTCATCCTGATCGAGAAATTGCTTTGCTCTCTGCTCATATTCATACGGCTCCGCTCTTTGGACGATAGCGTCCCTCCGTTGCTGCCAAAGAGGGTTGCTACTTACTTGCCTAGCTTCTTGGAGCGCTGTTGCCCAATCGTTTTTTGCCAGTGCTTGTTGAGCTAATTGCAAGTGTAGTTGGTTATTTTCATGTTCTGCTTGCAATTTTTGCTGTATGGCTCTTTGCTTAGCTTCTTGCTGAAGTATTTGTTCAGACCATTGCCTTATAAACTGCTGTGATTGCTGGTAGAAAAGGCTGCTGGAAGGAATGTTGTTTGCTTCGGCGATCGCGGCTTGAAAGTTATCGGTTGCTGCTAATTGCTTAGCATGGTTAAGCTGTATCTTCGCTGAAATTTCTACTACAGAATCCTGCTCTTGAGGTATATTACCACCCGAATTTTGTTGTTTTATCTGATCAAATTGCTGCGGATATGGCTCACTGTTCTGCCGCTCTTTTACTGTCTGCTGAACTTCTAATTGTGCCATCACAAAACCAGTGACAACATAAGTCAAACCTGCTACTGCTGCCATGCCAACAATGACAGTGGTCATGCCAGTCAAAATTTGTAAGGTGCGATTCGAGTCCATTGATAACGTCGATTGGCTCAACGAATTTAAGGGCGGCGGTACTGCTGGCAGGGCTGATGGCTCAGCAGTAGGCTGCTCTGGCTCAATATTTTGAGATAGCGGTGTTGAAGAGGCTATTTTGGGGGAACTGTTGACTTGTTGCATAGATTGGTTGGAAATAAATGTTAGTAGCGTATGTAACCATTGCCCAAAACAGGGCTACTCACTCAACAAAATTTAACTGCATTGATTGAGATTTGGGCGTTGATTTTTCGCAAAAATTGTTACCTTTCCTTAAGCTTCATCTTTTTTACTCTCTTGCTTTTTCTTATGCTCAGCAAGATACTTTGTGACGGCTTCTCCAAACTCCTCTTCTGATGTTTTAGAGGGCGTTTCAGGTGTGAGGCATTCTGTAATGACCAAAAAGACCAGACCTGTAAAAATTGCAACAGCAAATTCCATAGTGGTTAATGTCCTTGAGCATTCGAGAGCACTGGTTCAACGTAGAGCGTGATGAGCTGTCGATCGATGACATGCACAAGTTTGCCAGGACTAAGCGTAATGTCTTGACTACACCGTGCTGTCCACCAGGAACCCTGGAATTTCACCTGCCCTTTTCTGCCAGGTGCGATCGCTTGCGTCACGATCGCATCGACAACAGGTTTTGCAGAGCGGGTGGAACCTTTAATCGTTTTGAGCGGGTGGGTTGTTGCTTCGGTTTCAATCAGCGTCTTCATTAGGGTCACTAAGCTGAACATAGTCTTCCTCCTTGCTTGGGTAGTGACGCAGCGGATGCCAGTCAGCTTTGATACCGGCATCCGTCCTGAGCGGGGATGTCTCTACTGTTGCAAAGAAGCCGGAAAATGTGTATGCAGGCAACTCAAGACTATTTTTTCAAAGAAAAATCCTGCAAGTAGGGCAAAGTTCAGGAAAGTTCAGGAAAGTTCAGCCTTACACTAGAGAACAGGCATCTACTCCGGGTCTGAACATGAACGCTGACGAAGCACTTAAGTTTGTTGGGGAGCTACTCTCTGAACGAGAAAAACGGCTGAATGATCTCCAACGCATCATGTTTAAGGGCGCTTGGGACGGCAAAGCCTCCAAAGAGATTTACCAGGAATGCTCTAACCGCTGTAGCTATGAGCATTTAATTCAAAACGTTGGACCAGAACTGTGGAAACTCCTTGCGGATAGCGTGGGTGCTAAAGTCAGCAAGCGAAACCTACAAGGACCGATCGAGCAAGCGAGGGAACGACGATCGCACTTGGCAGTCCCCAAGGCGTTGAATGGTTCTGAACACTTGTCATCAGACTCCTACATGAGGCTTGAGTCGGAGATTAGTTCGCTTTGGGACGACCCTAAGCCCAGACGGGAAGATTGGGGCAATATCCCAGAAGTGCCGTCAGTGTTTGGACGCGATCGAGAACTTCAGCAGTTAGAAGAGCGCATCAGAATCAATGGTTGTCGTCTGGTAGCACTGTTTGGTGCGCCCGGTATTGGCAAAACAACCCTGGCAGCCAAACTCGCGCATCAAGTCAAAGATCAATTTGATTCCCTCATCTGGCGATCGCTAGAGCGTCCACCCACCCTACACGTACTCGTTGCCGATCTCATCCGGTTTCTCTCCAATGGCGAAGAAACCAGCACTGACGTCGCTCGCTTGCTCTATTACCTGCGAAACCAGCCATGCCTGATTATTTTGGATGGTTTGGAAGCAGTGCTACAAGGCGGTGTGCATAACGGTTCCTATCAAGAAGGCTACGAAGATTATGGCGAACTGCTGAAGCAGGTAGGACAAACCGGGCACCAGAGTTGTCTGGTTTTTACCAGTTGGGAAAAGCCGAGAGAAATTGCGCGTATGGAGGGCGATAGCCAGCGTGTTTTTGCCCTCAAGCTGGAAGGTTTAGGCGAACTGGCAGCGCGAGCATTTTTGACTGCTAAAGGAGCTTTTTCCTGTACAGAAAGCGACTGGCGGCTCATTTCCCATCGCTATGAGGGCAATCCATCCGCATTGAACGCGATCGCGACTAATGTGCGGGAAGTCTTTGATGGCAATGTCGAAAACTTTTTGGAGCAGTTACAGCACGGCACAGCCTTGTTTGAAGACATTCGATCGCTGCTTGATCGTCAATTTAATCGACTATCAGACTTAGAGCGTGTCATTGTGGAATGCCTGGTGATGCGCCATGAGCCGCTGACCATTGCCGAAATTCTTCAAGCGGTCGCACGCCCTCTATCGCCTGTGGAGGTGCAAGAGGTGCTGCAATCGCTGCTGCGGCGATCGCTCATTGAAGGCACGGCTGCCCGCTACTCTCTACAGGCTCTGATGACTGAGTACATTACCAATCGAGCGGTTGAATAGGATACTTGAGGGCTTATAAAACGTAAGACAGAGGCGTTGAGAACCATTCTGCTTCAAAAAACAGTGGTCAGTTAGCCAAGTGTCCTGATTCTCATTACTGGTAGAATAGACCTACCGTACAATTACAGACATTCCGGCAAACGTTCAGTTCCCTTCCTTCAAGCTCCGGGTCAAGCGTTGCCGTCTAAGCTGGATGAACCGGGTAAGGGCGGTTTTTGATCGGAACCTTGTTTGCTTGAGTTTTTGCGATTGCGTCATCTTATCTACCTTTCACTTACATACGGGTGCCCCCAAGGAAGCTTCTCTCATGTCAGGCTATTCCTACCAAAATTTTCAGTGTGATAAAGAACTTCTGTATACCCACTTACTTAATCTCAGGAAACTAGAACGACCCGATCAACTGCTCGATCGACTTCACTACTTATTTATTGAAGGTAAAGATTACCCTGATCCTGACGTTTTAGTCGCACTTAATCGCATTGTGCTTTCAAAGTGGGCAGAACAAGAATTCAGCTTAATTCTTAACCGCTGCTGCTACATTTTGATGAATTACTGGTGGTCATATTTAGGGCATGAAGCTACGGCTATCGATCTCGTTGAGCTGTTCCGAACATCACCTTCAACGCCTGCTAACTTTACAGCCACACAACGACTGCGCGAACTGGTCAAGCTCTTTAACCACAGCGAACAATATACCGAGTTAAAGCAACGGGTTGACGCTTCAGAGGTGACACACCCCCTTGAAAATGACAAAAATCAACCGATTAAAAGCTTAGTGCCCCGCTACCCGTATCTCTATCCCCATTGTTTGATGGACTGGGACAGCAGCGATTTAGGGCATCAAGTGATTAGCCAGCTACAGGCTAAAAAAGAACAACAGTTTGAGCAAGATTTACATCGGTATACAACGCATTTATTGCGTCGATCGCACGCTACCCAACCCAAAGAGTCTTCTGCCTTTAGCAACCCCACCCTGCTCAGTAGCCAACAGCTAGAACTCTCAATTCGCAACTTTGCAGGTAAAGCAGAGGGATCGAAAACCTATCGAGAACTTGCTCAACAGTTCGTGAGCTCCAGCCGCCAAGCGCCCTCGTATCGAGCTGTAAAACAGCAAATGTATGAGTATTTAACGGCATCCATTCAGCATTCCAACTGTCCAGATTATGGCAAACATCACTTTAACCGCTGGTTAGTCGATCGGTTAGAAGCAATCTTGCCGCAAAACGATACGCTTCGACCCAACAGCTTTCTGATGGTGCAAACCTGTGGTCAACTCATCGATTGCCTGATTGCAAGCCCAAAACAGCAGCCAAATCATCACGGCGTTTTTGTTGACTTAACCACTAACATGGGTGCAACTTTCACTATTGGTTTTGTGCTCAAAATTATTCTACTTTGTCGGGAAGCAAAGTCAAATCTGCTTGCCGTTAAGTCTTACTTGGCGAAACGCTTTGCGATCGTGCTCAAACACTATGAGACGAAAGTGAGAGGCGAAACAGAATGGCTAGTTGAATGCCTGGAAAACTTAATGGTTGCTTTCAGCATTCACTTTGGTCAAGCTGATTTTTCCTGGGTCAATGTGCTGTAGTTGTTAGTTCTTAGTTGTCAGGAGTGCTGCCGTTTTGAAGCATGATTGTTCATCTTTCTTTGGGCGACTGACAGCTAACAACTAATTTCTAACAACTAAGGGACGTGCGGATTAATAATCTACCAATCAATCAGGTTTCGGCTACGCTCAACCTTCAGCCGTAGCGGGTTGAGCGCAGTCGAAACCCAAACCACTGGTACTTTATTTTTACGCAAGTCCCTAACAACTACTTTTAGGCGCTAATCGTTGGCTTGTAAACCAGATCTCGCACTTTAACCATCGTGGTCACCAGACGATCCATTTCTTCTTTGGTATGCAAGGCGTTGACGGTGACACGAACGCGTGGCTTGGCAATAAACCAGATGGGCGAAACCCAAATGCCGTATTCCATCAGCTTGCGCGCGTACAGTTTAGGATTAATTTCAGGCGGCAGGATGACAGGTATGACGTTTGTTTCGCCGATCGCCAGAAAATCGTTAGCGACAAGGCGCGATCGCAAATAGCGATTGTTTTCCTGGAGTTGCTGCACGCGCTCTGGTTCTCGTCGGACGATGCGAATGCTTTCTAGAGCAGCAGCAGTCGTGGGTGGTGGTAGAGAAATGGTGCCGATCGAGGTTGGCGAGACATCCAGCAACGGTTTGAGTTCAGCGACATGGCTGCTAATGGCGGCTCCGGCTGAAGCGGCGAACTTAGAAAAGGTCGTCATGATCAGCGGCACAACACCCCGCTCTAGCGTTTGCTGCGGTCGCAGCCCAAAGTGCTCGTAGATACCACGACCCGTAGCGCCAATCGCGCCACTGGCGTGTGCTTCATCCATCACTAACACACTACCTTCGTAGTGACTCATGACATCGAGCATCCCTGGCAGCGGCGCAATGTCGCCATCCATTGAGAAGACGGCATCAGAGATCACCATAATGCGATCGTTCGGGCGAGCATAGCGCTGTAACCGTCGGGCAAGATCTTCGGTATCGCAGTGGCGATACGCACGTACTCGGACTCGCGGATTATGACCAAACAGCTTACCAGAGCGAGTGCCAGAATGCGCTAGCGCCGAGACAATACAGCCATGATTAAGGACATCAGTCAAAATCAGCGTTTCGCGAGTGTGCTGAAAATTGGGCACCGGAATGGCGAGGTGACAAAAGGCATCCACGAGTGCCTGCATTGCCATCCACGCATTCAAAAAGAGCTGTGTGTGTGGCAACTCTTTGAATGCCGAAATTTCTTGCTCTAGCTGCCGATGCAGATCGATGCGTCCACTCAACGCCGAAACTGAACTGTTGGACGTACCGTATTGCAAAATCGCATCGATCGCGGCTTGCTTTACAGCCTCTTCCTGGGTTAAGCCCAACACATCATTGGTGCAGAAGGTAAGAACCGTCCGACGTTTGCCAGTCGCTTCTTCTTCAATATCAACAACATTGCCCTGCTTTTTGTGGCAAATGTAGATGTCGGGATCGAGCCCGCTTTCGTACCAGCGCTGGACATACTCCTTGACAACTTGCACAGTAAACTCCTCTCACCTTTTGTAGACAGCCGAATCGCCTCTTGCTCAACAGTATATTTGCCTAGCAAGTTATTGGCTATGAGCCCGACAGAATTTTGACTGATGTCTGCTTAAAATGGATCAACGAAATGCCTAGAACGGTATTATGCCAATTTATGCGGTCACGGACACGATCATTAGCCATTTTTATGCTCATAGTTTAAGTCGAGTCTGTACGATCAACTAGGCAAATGCCAGCCGTAGAGACTTCTTGCATCGCTACCGAGCGATGGACGGCTGCATCCAGCTCTTTGTGCCCGCTCATGCTGGTTTGACTAGAACTTTGCGTAAAACGTTCATACTGTCTGACAATCAAACGCTGCACAGCGATGATGGCGGGATTAATTTCGACATAACGCCGCTTTGGGTTCGCGAGATATTGGCGCTGTTCACTTTCCATCATTTCGATGTCCTGAGCTAGAAACCGCATCAGCACGAAGCGCTCTAGCAGCACTTGCAAAACTGGCTCCAGTGGTTTGAGCAACCACTGTGGTAAGCGAATTTTAAAGAAGAAGAGCGCAAACGAACGACTCTCAACTGGACTCACGGGGAGACGCATAAGATACAGCGCCGAAACCCCTTGCAAACTGCTTTGATAGTGAGGGTAGCGATACTGCACCGTGATTGGCAATGTGGTCACCTGATCCGCCCGTTCACTCAACCCCAAAAACTTTGCCATGCGCCCCTTATAAGATACCTGATACTCTGCAAACACTGCGTCTTCAGTTTCGCGCAGGCTCAGCAAGAGCGGATCAAACCAACCCTGCAAATTCTCGTGTAAAAACCCGTGAAAGACATCCATCGAGTTTTCATTGCAGATGGAGAAATGGGCGTTGAAGTGTCCCGTTACTGACACTTTAAGCCAGCCCGGTTCAGCGTCTTCTGGCATGAGTGGTGGTTGAAAGTCTGTGGCGATCGCCGCATCACCCGGAAAGACCCAAAGCAACCCATATTTTTCCTGAATCGGGTAGCTGCGCGCTTGAGCACACGGTAGCTTTTGACCTTCGGGCAGGTAAGGAACACTCACACAGCGACCTTCCGCATCAAACTCCCAACCGTGATAGCGACATGCCAAGCGCTGACCTTGCACTTTACCGCGATGCAACTCAACGCCTTTGTGCGGACAAGCATCTTCCAGCGCGTGCAGTGCGCCTTCAGTATCACGATAGATGGCGATCGCCTGCTGCCAAACGGTGGCTTGTACTACCTGTCCAGGCTGCAATTGATCCGCCCAACCGATGGCATACCAGTGGTTGGGGTTGATCCCAACGTCTCGCACATCCGCACGAATGGTTTGACCTTTTAAGGTTGTAGCCAGGTCCATTTCCTCTCCTCACGCTCGATCGTTTCGCTACTGCCTTGTGATGACATGCTTGCCAATATAGTACGATTACGTACTAAAACGTGTAGTCACGTACTAAACGCTCAGTCAAGCCCGACTTGGAAAGGATGATAGCACTTAACTTTTGTTTACAAAAGGCGATAGCGCATTAAGTAAGGCGATGGTTGCTTGAGCCGTTAAAGAATCTGTCCTCAGAGGGAAGACATATTGGAGTTTGAGCTTTCCACTCTAACTACACTCGTAAGCTTTAGACGCGTTTCAACGAACCCGCTGGCTAAGATGCACGTGATGCCGCTGCATTCACTAGCGAAATCTCAAAATATCCGGTACGCTTCAATTTGAGGTAGGAGTGAGAAGGACATATGTCTGACCTGACAAAAATGGCTATAGGGCTGGTTTGTTTTCTGCTCGCCTTCGTGCTCGCCAGCCTGGTTGAGTACTGGGTACATCGCCTGATGCACGTATCCCATCGTCTCGGTGAGCGTCATCGCGACCATCATCGGCGCAATGAGGGGCAGGGTGTCGTGTGGGAGTTTTTTGATTACATTAAAGGCACATTTGTGGTGATGTCCTTGCTGTTCTTCTATTCGCTAGAAGCTGGGCTGGGCTGGTGTCTGGGTGGGCTTGCCTTTGCTGCTTTTTCGTCTTACGCACATCAGCTACAGCATGAAAACCCAAGCAGATGTTTCTGGATGAAAATGCCCGTTCACTACGTTCATCACAAGTATGGAATGTGGCATCACAATTTTGGGCTGGCAGTGGATTGGTGGGATCACGTGTTTGGCACCTACAAGCTTGTCGATTGGCTGACGGACGAAGAGCGCAGCCAGCCAGCGCGTGGCTATGCTGAGTTGCGGTGGTGGTAGCCGCCCCACGCTAAAAACGTCCCCATGCCAAAGACCGCCCCATGCCAAAGACTTTTGCTCGCTTGCACACGCTTAGGATTTGTCTGTGGTATTGTGCCATAACCCGACTATAAACCACCGTGGAGGAGGCGCTGTGAGCTATTTCCAAGACGCGAAAGCACATTTTGTCGCGAGTCATCAGAATCCGATTAACCAGGCGCTGCACCATCTCACCAATCTTTTGGCGATCGCAGCCGTTGTGTTTCTGTTCTTCGACTGGCGGTTAACCCTGCTTTGCTTGGTGCTAACCCAAGTCTTTGCACTTGGTGGACATGCTGTCTTTGAAAAAAACGAACCTGCGTTCGTCAAATATCCCGGTATCACCATTCTGGCAGCGATGTCATGGTCGTTTGAGCGCTGGTTTGGTCTGCGTCAAGTGCTGGCGTATTTTAGCCGTGCCGCCAAAGCCGAGAAAGCAATTTAACGCGATCGCCCCCCCTGATGCAGTGCTTGGTTTGAGACTCTTGACTTGAGTTAATGATCCGGCTCACTGCTCAGCCTGCCGCATCAACTCATGACTCTACGTTGATGCAGCGGCAGGACGATCGTCTTACACCTTTTTTCGACACGAGGGCATTCGAGCGCTTTGCTGAGCTTTTAGCACTTGATCCAGACGGGATGCTTTGGTGCAAACGATACACTCTCACAGTGCATCACCCCCTCTAATTGTTTTTTACCCGTAAGTTTCTTACCCCCCAAAACCGAAAGGAGAAATGCATGTACGAAGGTTTAATGGTTCTTGATGCCGATGCTCACAAGCTAGAGAATCCTCTAGTTTTGCGGGACTACATCGAGCCAGAATACCGCGATCGCATCGGCTTAGTTGTAGACAGCCTGGGCGATCAACGCGCGAAAGTGATTGATGCTAACCCTGCAACAGGTAAGGCTGACTACCTTCGCATGTTCCCTCAGCCTCAGGGACTTGGCAAAGGTGGCTTCCGCAACCTTCACCCTGACACCACGCTGGGTGCTATGTTCAACAAGGTGCGAATTCAGCACATGGATCAGGAAGGCGTTGACGTACAGGTCATTTACGGCACCTTGAACCTGATTTTCTCCAGCCTACTGGACAAGGATCTGGCGATCGCCCTCTGCCGTGCGTACAACAGCTACATCGCTGAAGACTGTAGCGGCTACGACAACCGTCTTAAGGCGATCGGTGTGCTCCCCCTCCAGGACGTTAATGCGGCTGTGGCTGAAATGCATCGCTGCGTCAATGAACTGGGTCTCATTGGGGTAGCAGTCGCCCCCAACATGCCCATTCCTCACCCCAAAGCGCCAGACGCGTTCCCCGAAATTCGCACCTGCAAAGCCATCAGCCATCCCGATTTTCGTCCCATTTTGCAAGCAGCGGTCGAACTCGATATTGCGCTGGGCATTCATGGTGGTCCTGGCTCTTACATGATGGGCGGCATTTCTGACCACATGGAGACCTTTGTGCTTAACCACATCTTCGTGCAGCGCAACCAGCAGCAGCACGCCATGACCCGTATGGTCTTTGATGGCGCATTTGAGCAGTTTCCCACCCTGCGGGTCGGCTTCCTTGAAGGCGGCTGTGGCTGGGTGCCCGACCTGGCTCACGCCATGCACGAACATTGGGAAAAGCGCATTCGTGACTTTGATCCCAAGCATCCCTATCGTCCCTCTTTGATGGACTTTACCAAGCTGATGATCCAGGAGCGTGGTACGCATAACAACACCAACATCATCAGTCAGGCGAAAAGCATCTTTGACCTGATGTGGACGAAGGAGAACGATCCGACGAAGATTGACGACGCTAGTCTGTACGAACACTACGACCTGCGCCACCGCGATCCGCTGGATTACTTCAAGCGTGGGCAGATCTTCACGTCCTTTGAGTCCGATGATCCCGGTCCGTCTTACCTGCCGATCGGCTTAGGTGAGGCAGGCAAGCACCTGACTTGCTTCTCTGGCGATTATGGTCACTGGGACGGGGTGCTAAAAGACTGCGTCAAGGATGCAGCGACTGGTTCGGATTACGATCGCGACTACCTCGAATTACTGATGGGTGGCAACGCACTAGCGCTATACGGCGATCGGTTGCGTCAGTCCCTCCCGGATTACCTGAACGCGAAACCCAGCTTGAGTAGTTCTACTCGCTAGACTCTAGCGGTTTTGAGTTTTAGGTTTGAGGTCTGAGTTGACTCCGTTCAGCTTAGACCTCAAGCTTTTTATACCAATTTGAATTGAAAAGACGACACATCTTGTAGGGGCAAGGCATTGCCTTGCCCCTACCCAGCGATTGGATCTGTAGCCGTCATGCTTTAAATTGGTCTTACAATGCCCAAGCACCTTGAAAGCAGCAGCCCTTAAAAAAATCTTAAAATAAGTAGCAGTGGGAGTTGTACGATCGCTTGCAGCCGCTTTACGGCTTATGGTCAAACCGCAAGCCAAAATTCCATACCAATTTTTTCTGACTGCTCTAGTGCATCTAGATTTTAAGCAAGTCGACTTCAAAGCGCACTCGTCATGGCATCGATTGCCCGCAAAAATTTATTTGAAGACATCCCTCGCTTTCTAGTGGCGCAGGCGGGGATTATGTTTGCGGTCAGCCTGGTCACCATTCAGATTGGGATTCTGAATGGCTTCACGCGCTCAACTGGCTTGCTTATTGACCATTCCAGTGCCGAGCTTTGGGTTGCTTCTGAAGACATGGTGCACTTGGAAGTCACCTCGCCTATGCCGCTGGCAAACCTGATCAAGGCGCGGGACGTGGAAGGTGTACAGCGTGCCGAAGCCCTGATGATTCGTGCTGCACTTTGGCGATCGTCCGATCGTCGCATTGCGCCCGTCCGCCTGTATGGGTTTGATCCCAACGGACAATTATTCGCAAATTGGAAAGTGGCTCAAGGCGAACTGAATGCGTTGAACACTCCATATACTATGGTGATCGACAAGGCTCAACTGTCTGCGATCAATCTCAAGCAGGTGGGCGACGCTGGCTCGATCGGGTCGCTGCCAGCCAAGTTGGTTGGGTTGGTTGAAGAGACCCAATCTATGGCATCCAGTGCCGCTGTTTTTACATCGCTCGAAACGGCAAACGCCTTTTCCACGTCTGGTCTCAGCTCCACCGCCAATATTCGCATCCAAAACGGGGAAGTGGAGGTGCTCAACAACGTTGATGCCGCTCCAGCGCGATCGTCCTCCAAGCCGCCGCCCTCACCCCGAAAGCTCGCTCTGTCAGACTCAATCACCTTCGTTCTGGTACAGGCAAAGCCCGGTCAGGATATGCAAACCCTCCGCAAGCGCTTAGAATCCGCTCTCCCTGGCACCCGTGCTTTAACGAAAGTTGAAATGGCGCAGCAAACTCGTGACTATTGGGAAAAGCGAACTGGTGTTGGCTTTATCCTTGGTTTGGGTGCAACCGTTGGCTTTGTAGTTGGCATGGTGGTCGTCAGTCAGATTCTTTACTCTTCCGTGTCAGACCACATCAGAGAGTACGGTACTCTCAAGGCGATGGGCGCGTCTGACTGGATTATTTACAGCGTGATCACAGAACAAGCTTTGTGGATGGCTGTCCTGGGCTATCTGCCTAGTATGGCGCTTTGCATCGGGTTGGGGACATGGACAATGGCAGCAAAAGGAATCATGATTCTCATTAGCCCCGCGACGGCTGCTGGTGTGTTTTGTATTACAGTCGCCATGTGCGTAGGATCAGCAATGTTTGCGATTCAGAAAGTGACGAGAGTTGATCCTGCCATTGTGTTCAAAGCGTAGTTTCCAACCAAAAAGATGCCGAAAAGTACAATGCCGATGCACCCGTTGGTTCGTTACACTATGTAAATCCGTTGCTCACGCGTGTTAGCGGTGATGTAAATAACAGATGAAGTTGGGCTGCTTTTAGGAAAATAGATGCTTTTGGGTGAAGCTAGCCTTGCCATTATCCTCTAGAGTTGACTATTCTTACCGCTCTGTTTCGCTCCTCACTATTGCTACCCAAACTATTATTTAAAGACTTTCAACAAATGACTGCTTCACATGTTAACTTTGCCACTTTTGTTCAAACTCGCGATCGACCTGTGCCTACCTCGATTAATGCGAAACGGTTGAAGGGGCAAGCGATCGTGGCGGAAGGGGTTGAAATGGTGTACCACTCTGGTTCGCAAGACTACCAAGTCCTGCGCGGAGTGGATTTGACCATTCATCAGGGCGATATTCATCTACTTATGGGACCCTCCGGTTCCGGTAAAACCACGCTGCTATCAATTCTGGCTGGCATCCTAACGCCAACGGCTGGGAGTGTAAACCTGCTTGGGCAGGAAATTACGCAAATGTCGCGAGCGCAACTGGCGCACTTTCGGCTCCAAAATATTGGCTTCATTTTCCAGGGCTTCAATCTATTTCCCGCGCTGACGGCGTCTGAAAATGTGGAAGTAGCACTGAAAGTGAAGGGCGTTCGAGGTGCCTCTAATCGTCGTCGTCAGGCACATGAGCTGCTGACACAGGTAAAGCTGGACGATCGCATCAACTACTTGCCACGCGATTTGTCGGGCGGTCAAAAGCAGCGCGTTGCGATCGCCCGTGCCTTGGCAGGTGACCCGCAAATTATGATGGCAGACGAACCAACCGCTGCACTGGATTCTCACAGTGGTCATGCTGTCATTGAACTGTTGCGGCAGCTTGCTAAAGAGAGCAATCGTACCGTGCTAATTGTGACGCATGATCCCCGCTTGATGGATGTTGCCGATCGAGTCTCGTCTTTAGAAGACGGCATGTTGCAGAACTAATAGACAGTTTTAAGCGGCTAGTGGTAGAGTCCGTTGGTTATTCAAGACAAGTGGTTGGGACGGATCAGACCCCAACTACTAACAACCAACCATTGCCACACTGCTTATGTCACTAGCCACCAACCTGATTCAAAGCCTCCAGCAAGGGCTAATTGTGTCGTGTCAGGCTCCGGCTGATTCGCCGATGCATGCTCCGCTGGTGATTGCGGCGATGGCACAGGCTGCTATCAACCAGGGGGCAGTCGGCGTGAGGCTGGATACACCTGCCCATGTCAAAGCGGTACGAAGCCAAATGACGGCTCCCATCATTGGTTTGTGGAAGCAGCAGATCCCTGGTTTTGAGGTCTACATTACGCCTCAGTGGCACCATGCCCAGGCGATCGCGCAAGCGGGAGCTGACATCATTGCGATCGATGCTACGCTGCGCGATCGACCAGATGGCGAAACGGTAGAGTCGCTGATTGCCCGCATTCACACTGAGCTGAATAAGCCCGTGATGGCGGATGTAGACACCCTGGAGGCTGCGATCGCCGCTGCCAGGGCTGGCGCTGATCTGATTGGCACCACGCTGTATGGTTACACCGCCGCAACGAAACATCAAACGCCTCCTGGTTTTGACCTGCTCGCTCAGATGGTTGCCGCGATCGACGTACCAATTATTTGCGAAGGTGGCATTGCATCACCTCAAATGGCACGACATGCAATGAGCTTAGGGGCTTGTGCCGTGGTGGTTGGCACTGCGATTACAGGCGTTGATCTCCAGGTCAACGCGTATAACACGGCACTCCAGGCTACTGTGCATACGGGTAAGACGTTAGCGGAGAGCGATCGTGCTGCCCCGTCGGGCTATCGTTTTGCGTTGTTTGATGCAGAGAATCAGTCCTACCGACACTACATTAATGCAAAGCTGGATGAATTTAGCGAAAGCTGTACTGAAGCTGAGCCATTTTTCACCTTAGCCGCACGTCAAACGAAAAAACCGCTGGAAATCTTGCTGCTGGACGAGGACCAGACGATTTTGGGCGGCATTATCGGCTCAACGTCAGGCTGGAATTGGCTTTTAATTGATTTGTTGTGGGTGCATGAAGCGTACCGCTACAAGGGTTATGGAAGAAGCCTCATGGAACTGGCTGAACGAGAAGCCCAAGAACGAGGTTGCCTATTTGCCAGATTGAGCACATATAGCTTTCAGGCAAGAGAGTTCTATGAAAAGTTGGGTTATCGTGTCGTAGCGCAATGGGATGATTATCCGCCTGGACAAACTCAGTACTGGTTGAAAAAAACGCTGTCCTAAGGATCGTGGATTAAATAAAACCGACAAATTTTTCGTAGGTAGGGGCGCACAGCCGTGCGCCCCTACGGAAAACGCCGAGGTGATTAAATTCTTGTTCCTAAGCCGCCGCTGTCGCTTTGTTTGCACGTTTCAAGATAATCATTTCCGCTCCCACGACGGGACTACGGGCAAGGAGACTTCCAGCTCCGTCAACCAGTTCTAACTTACTAAAGTCCAGCTCCTGCGTGCGGCTCAAAAGTTCTCCTGCCAACTGGTCTTGCTGCGATCGACTCAGCCCGTACCACCCATCGCTAACGTAAACGAGCAGGCGACTGCTGCGAAAGTTTGCCTGGATGGACTGCACTAGTCCATTGGCATACTGGTTGCTGATTGCCCCTACCTGATTTTGAATCCGGGCAATGAGCGTTTGCTCTGGTGTCAATTTTAGAGGGGGAGGCAGGGGCGACGGGGCAACCGGAGATGGGCTGATTTCTACGGGTGGGGCTTCCGGTGCCTTAACAAGCGGTGGCAGTGGCGTTGGAGTGGGCATTGGAACGAGTGTTGGCGCTGGTGAGGGCGCGACCTTCCCCGGAGGCGATGTGGCAATGGTGGTCGGCTGCGGCTGATCGGGCAGTAAAGTTGATGTTGTCCACAGTAAAAGAACAACCATACCGACGATCGCTCCCGTCAGCGCCTGATCCGACCAAGTGCGGTTAATAGAGGCAGGGAGGCGATCGCGCAGTTGCCGCAGCACACCCCGCCACGATTGCCGCAACTGCCTCCCAACCGTTCGGAACTTCTCCCGTAGCGTAGCAGTGGAAAGAAGCGGTACCAGTTTGCCAATGCGTGGTCGCGAGGACGGGGGCAAAGGCTTCTCAGAAGCCATCTCTGGCGCTGGTGCTCTTCTTATCTGTTTTGGTGCAGGTTCAGCGTCCAGTCGCTCCACTGCGGTTTCGAGCAGTCGGATGGTGCCTCGTAAGGCCTTAACGCCCTGCTGCTTGAGCGGTGGTTGGACAGCCACGATCGCTTCGCTCAAAAGCCGCAGCAGCGTTTGCGGTAGAATTTCGTCATTTGGGGGCGATGGTCTGCGGGCAGGAGTCGATCGCGCGCGTACGGTCACTGGACGTAAAGGTTCACGTTCCGAACGCTCATCGCCCGTAGGCAGCGGTACTGGTTCTACCACGTCCCCTCTTGCCTCCCGTTGCTCCCCCTGCCCCTTCTCTTCCGCCTCCTCCAACGGAACATTAGACACTACGTCCGATCGCCCTTCCGACGGCTCCGAGTTGACTGACTCTGGCAATGGCTGATCCTGTGACATAAAATTTCTCCCCCAGGCAGCACAAACAGGCTTAAACGCGGTAGATTCTTACGGGTGCTACCTCAGCAGCATCAATATTAGCAGTTAATCGCTGTTCGCCTTCATCCCTCATTCCTCTCTCATGAGCCTCAATCGTCGTCAATTCTTGGTTTTGGGTGGCATCGTCGGTGGGGTCGGTATCACGTCTCTAGCGCACAAAGTTTTGACAAGCGGTACCGCTAATCGTCCCGCGTCGGTTTCCGCAACCAGCGCTCCCTCCCCTTCAGCAACAGGGCAGCCAATGGTCGCCGCAAAAACCGCGATCGCGCCCAAAGGGATGTTCGCGCCTGTGCGGGGTGATGTACGGATTGTCGTCATCAGCGATCTGAACAGTGCGTATGGCTCTACAGACTATGAGGAGGAGGTGCATAGGGCGATCGCGCTTATTCCTGGATGGGAGCCGGATGTGGTGCTGGGCGGTGGCGATATGGTGGCGGGTCAGTCGCCTTCGCTCAGTCGTGATCAAATTCAAGCCATGTGGGATGGGTTTGAGCGACACATTGGCGCACCCCTGCGCAAAACAGGCCTGCCTTTTGGCTTTACAATCGGCAATCACGATGCCTCCGGGGCGCTGTCGGTAGGCGGTAAGTTTCTGTTTAACCACGATCGTGAGCTAACGGCAGCTTACTGGAATGCGCCTGGTCATAACCCCAATCTGCAATTTGTCGATCGTGCGGGTTTTCCTTTTTACTACACCTTCCAGCACAAAGACATTTTTTACTTAGTGTGGGATGCCTCTACGGCTCGTATCCCACCGGAACAAATTGCCTGGGCAGACAAAAGCTTAGCAAGCGCCACAGCACAAGCTGCCAAAATGCGCTTTGCGATCGGTCATCTGCCCCTCTATGCAGTAGCGGTCGGGCGGGATGAGTTGGGCGAAATTATTGCTGATAGTGGCAAGCTACAGGCAATGCTCGAAAAACATCGCGTCCAGACCTATATCAGCGGACATGATCACGCTTACTATCCTGCCCACAGCGGTAAGCTAGAGCTGCTTCATACCAGCGCTCTGGGTGCAGGTCCGCGTCCGTTACTCAACAGCCGTCTCGCACCCTTCAAAACGCTGACGGTCATTGATGTTAATTGGGAAACTACATCCACCAACTACACAACCTACAACATGACGACGCTTCAGGTCGTCGATCAAAAAACGTTGCCCCGGTTGATTGTTGGTCCCACTGGTCGAGTGCTGCGGCTCGATGTGCAGGAGCGTGACCTTACAGCGGCAGAGCGATCGCTCACCTTTACGCCAAGCAGCTAGGACAGCGAGTAGACTTTATTTTCAGGTACTTTTGCATGAGAGTAATCGCTAGAGACCAAAGTCTAGGAACCTCTCATGACCTAAGTCTGAAAGCCCCTAATTCTCATAAATTTGTTCTCTTAGAGTTGGTGAATGAACTCATTCCATAGGAAGAGTCCGTGACGGAGACTTATCGTTACGTTTGATAGTACTGTCATGAGTTGATTCGTTACTATGGAAAACATTCAAAATACAATCAAAGATGCAAAAGAAGCGCTGCCCAATATCACTCCTACGCCACCGGGCTTAAAGGCTGAGTCTTCTGCTCATGACTTGAAGTCACGCTTGGAATGGGGTGAACCAGCGCTGACGATTCTTGATGTGCGCGATCGCGAATCGTTTAACAAAGGTCACATCATGGGAGCAATGCCCGCGCCGATGGATCGGTTAGCAGATGTTGCCCAATCGCTTGACCAATCGCGTGATATCTACCTTTACGGTGCCACAGAAGACGAGACACTACAAGCGGCAACTCAACTCAAAGACGCAGGCTTTCGCAACGTAGCAAAGCTAAACGGTGGTCTAGAAGCTTGGAGGGCGATCGAAGGCTCCACCGAAGGAACTGAAGAAATTTCTCATCCTGGTTCAGATGCCTACAACGTTGTGTCTCGCCTTGCTCATCATCAGCAAAGCCACCAGAAGTAGCTGCCTATTCAGTCAAGATTACCCAAGCAAACATTTTGAATCGCTCAAAATCTATCTCGGGTTAGAGGCTGTGAAAGAGTGCAAGCAGTATTGTGTGTAGTAAACGGTCGGAGCTTAGTTAGCGTTGAAGCTTTACGATGAAATGGAGCTTCAACAAAGACAAATAAAAGCTCTAACTGACCACACGCAGTTGTTTGAGTCAATGTGATGTTCCATTTTATGCCTGATGAAAAAGCCGTTTGTCAGTAAGCGGAGAGTTCTCTCGTGTGTATGCAACAGTGTTGAATTGATCAATTTAATCTGCCCAAGTCAGTTAAAGCAATCGGGTCGTAAACCCTGCCTGTTTTCTAACTGAGTTGCTTAATGATGTAAAAATGAGGAGATGATTTTATGGATATGCTAATTGCTTTTTGTCAGAAGCTACGCCCTGGTAAGCTGCTTGCGGTTTTTGCAGCAGGTTTTGTTCTACTTTTAAATGTTGCTTGTAGCAACGGGAATGTAGCGGGTGTTCGCCCCAATAATCCGCCAGTACAAATGGGTGGACAGAACAACCCTTACAAAGCTGGTGGCGATGGCTATAGCGACTATCAAATGTCCACCGATCCTGCTGTCAGTAAGCGCGATCGTGCTAGCGCTCTTAACCCTGACCAGTTAGCTGCAACTGCTAGTGAAATGGTTGAACGCTCAGCTACAAAACTGAACGATCGAGTTACAGACACAACTCAAATTCGCGGCAACGCGACGAGAGACGCAATGAAGGAAGCGCAGCAAATACCTGAAAAGCGTCAAGAGGTGATCGATCGCAGTGATCCAAACGCCAAGATTTTGGAAAAATCAATTCAAACATTTAAAGAAGCCAGTAAGCACCTCACTGGCTCGACCGATCGATCAATTGAGTAATTAGGTGTAATGCCGCTAGCTTTGTAGCATTAGCAGTCTTTCATTGCATCTTTCGACCATGCTGCATCGGTAACGTCAGTGTTCCCGCTAGTGCCAGGGCTTGAAGTGCAAAGGACAAGCTGCATGGTCAAGACGTAATTAACATTAATGGAGTGACACAATGAACAAGATTTTCGCTTTCTTTAACGGCGTTCGGTTGAATCGGCTCTTAACGATTGGTGCGGTGAGTCTATTGATGTTGTTCAGCACTGCTTGTAGTCGTGCAAGCGCAACAGATACGGCTTCAATGAAAAATCCCAGTAGCTCCGATGCCATTACTCCCGGTCAGGTGCAGCCTTATAAAGGTGGAATGAACAACTTTGATGATGTTGACACCACCCGCATCGACAAAAGTAGCGTTGATGCTAAAGCCAAAGCTTTAAAGGATCGAGCAGAGCGTGACATTAACCAGAAGAGCATCGATAGCCCTGAACAGTTCGTCAAAAACTTCCGCAGTGGTACGCCGTTAAACGAGCGCATTGAGAATATTGGAGACGATCTGGGTCAAAGCGCTGAAGATCTTAAGGAAGATTTGGGGCGAGTTGGAGAGCGTGGCTCTAAGAATCTTGAGCGTAACGTGAAGGGCGCGTCCGACCAGGCTTCCCGTGCTTTTGATCAGGCTAAACAGAACGCAAAGGCGGCTGGTGACGATATCTCTCGTGGTGTCAAAGAGCCGATCGACAAAGCTGGCAAAGTGTTTAACCGTGCAGGTGAATTTGCCCAAGATAAGGCTGACGACGCTGCTAATGCTACCAGACGTGCAGTAAATTAGGCGCTTTAGGACGGAAAGGTGAAGAAGACGATCTCTTAGAGATTGTTGAGAACGTATTACCTACCTGGAGGGCGTAGCGTCCGGCAAAAAGTTTCGCACTGATTGAAATGATCCGGTCGCTTGCCCTGCCCTGACACCCTGATAGCACATTGACACCGTTTTAAGTATCCTCTTAACTCGATCACAATTCTTTGAGGTAGAACTATGACTCAAACACCAAATATCCCTCCGATCATTGAGAGTGATGAGAGGGACTACCGCGACAGTGGTGTGCCCAGCACAGTTGCGATCGCAGGACATCCACTGCATCCGCTGATTGTCACGTTTCCCATCGCGTTTCTGACGGGTGCCTTAGGAACGGACGTTGGGTATTGGCTGACGGGTGATCTTTTTTGGGCACGTGCATCGTTTTGGCTCATCGGTGCTGGTATCATCATGGGTCTTCTAGCCGCTGCAACTGGCATGATGGATTTCCTAAAGATCGATCGTGTGCGTGAACATCAGGCTGGTTGGGTGCATATGACAGGCAACATTGCTGTCCTTGCGTTGTCATTGGTAAACTTTGCTTTAAGATGGGGCAATCAAGCAGGTGCCATTTTACCGACGGGGCTTGTTATCTCACTGTTTGTAGCAACGCTGATTGGTATTACTGGCTGGTATGGTGCTGAGTTGATTTACCGCCATAAGGTTGCTGTAATCGGCTACGGCAGTAACCATAGACCTTAGTCGAGAGGGTCTAAAGTTTGCAGGAACTAAGTCTCAGTATTACTAAACAGAGGTCGCACTGCTGTTCAATTACTCAATAAGTGTAATCGCCAGGGAAAAACTCTGGCGCTTTTTTTAACCAATTTTTCTTATGCTGACACTTGTACACGGTTTCAAAGCAAGACTGAATCTACAGATAGACGTGCAAGATCCAGGAAGCCGCTAAGCTGCTGCGTATTGTAAATCGATCGCCCGCCACCTCTATGAATCAGCGAACACCCTTAAGGGCTGTGATTTCTCACTTTAGGCGGATTGTAGTGGTGCGATCGCTAGGAGGATTGGGTGATTTTCTCTGTATTGTCCCCACGTTGCGATCGCTACGTACTGCCTTGCCGCAAGCGACTATTACGCTAGTGGGATTACCAAAAACACGATTATTGGTGCAGCGATTTCACCAGTATGTCGATGAACTATTACCCTTCCCAGGCTATCCGGGTCTGCCAGAGCAAGATCTACAGCTTTAGCAGCTTCCCGCTTTTTTTGAGACAGCACAAAACCAATGCTTCGATCTGGCGTTGCAACTGCATGGTAGTGGCACGATCATAAACCCACTCATCGTGCTCTTTGCGCCGCTGCATTAGCAGTCACGGCTGCGGCTGTGGTGGTCGCCAAAGAAGGAACCGCAACGTGCTCTATGGAGGAACTACAGTCAGCCATAGACACACCAAAGCCGCCCGAAATGCCCAACCATACATTCGTATGGCATAACGATGCTGAGAGTGATCCATCAACGAAGGAGGTCGCATGATGCAAGACGTAAGTTCGCAAGAAATGAGTCTACAAGAACAGTGGCAGCAGGCAAAAAGGATTTTATGTATTCGGTTGGACGCGATCGGTGATGTCTTGATGACTACTCCGGCAATCAAGGCGCTGAAGTCGGGCGATCGCCACATGACCTTACTCACCTCGCGATCGGGGGCTGAAGTCGCTGCTTTGGTGCCAGGGATCGATCGTGTGATGACGTATGATCCGCCCTGGATGAAGGCAACTGCACCGCGAGTCAACAGCCGTCCCGAACTGGCAATGGTTGAAATCTTACGAGAAGGCAACTTTGATGCAGCGGTGCTTTTCACTGTGTTTAGCCAAAATCCCTTACCGTCTGCATTGCTGTGCTACCTGGCAGATATTCCGCTGCGGTTGGCTCACTGTCACGAAAACCCCTATCAGCTTCTCACCAACTGGGTACTTGATCCGGAACCTAGCAGCGGCATTCGTCACGAAGTGCGTCGTCAACTGGATCTTGTGGCGAGTGTTGGGTTCCACATTAACGATGAACGTTTGTCATTGCGGGTGCCAGAGAGCGATCGTCAGCAAGTTTTCAACCATTTACACACACTTGGACTCAACGTAGAGCAGCCGTGGGTCGTGATTCATCCCGGTGCAACAGCGCTATCACGACACTATCCAGCAGAAGGGTTTGCCGCCGTAGCACGTCGATTGGTGCTGGATGCCAACTGTCAGGTTGTGTTTACGGGCACCGAGCCGGAGCGATCGCTCGTCGAAAGCATTCAAGCGGCAATGGACACAAAGTCATTCTCGCTAGTTGGTGCCTTGCATTTGGCAGAAATGGCAGCACTCCTGACGATCGCGCCCCTTCTCATTGCTAACAATACGGGTCCCGCTCATCTTGCTGCCGCAGTGGGTACACCTGTGGTTGATTTGTATGCGTTGACCAATCCACAGCATACGCCCTGGGGGGTTCCCAATCGCGTGCTGTTTCATGATGTGCCCTGCAAGTTTTGCTACAAGAGCGTCTGTCCCGAAGGCCATCATCACTGTTTGCAATTGGTGACATCTGATACGGTCTTTAAAGCCGCTTGTGAACTGCTGGATCATGGCAATGCGCCGACGATCGCGCAAGACCCGATGGCAACAGTGCTCACACCACCAGCGCTAACGATCGCCCTTGATATGGAACATTCACCCTCAACGCGAGTGTCATCGGCAAGAGAGGTGTGGCGATGACAGTAGACGTGTTGCTTCCCACCTGTAACCGTCCAACGGCGTTAGCGGTGACGCTCACCAGCTTGATCGCTCAGACCTTTCGGGATTTTCGGGTTGTCATTTCTGACCAAACTGAGGGGAGTAATCCCACCGAAACAGGCGAAGTGCAAGCAGTCTTGCGGGTATTAGAAGCGCATAGGCATGTGGTTGAGCGACACAAGCACTTACCACGTCGGGGGATTGCCGAACACCGTCAGTTTCTTTTGGATCAAGCGACGGCTCCTTACGTCCTCTACCTGGATGACGATGTGATTCTAGAAGCTACTATCATCCAGCATCTAGTGACAACCATCCAAACTGAAGGCTGTGGCTTTGTGGGAAGTGCGTTGCATGGGCTGAGCTTTCGTCAGGATGTGCGACCGCAGGAGCAGGCGATCGAGTTCTGGCACGGCTCTGTGCAGCCAGAACTCGTCAAACCAGACACGCCACAATGGGAACGGTGGCGGCTCCATAATGCGGCAAATCTCTATCATGTGCAGCAAGCGTTGGGATTAGCCGTCGAGCAGCCACGTCAGTATAAAGTTGCCTGGGTTGCAGGCTGCGTACTGTACGATGCTGAAAAACTTCGCAGCATCGGCGGCTTCAACTTTTGGCGTGACCTGCCCCCCGCACACGGTGGTGAAGATGTGCTGGTGCAACTTCAGCTTATGGCACGGTACGGCGGCTGTGGGCTGATTCCATCCGGTGCTTACCATCAAGAAGTGCCAACGACGATTCCCGATCGCACGGTTGCTGCCGACAACGTGATTACCTGGTCAACCGACCAACCCCTGTCGAGGCGGTAAGGTAGACGTGCAAACCATCTTGTTCATCGAACTACTGGGCGGCATTGGCGACGTGTTGATTGCACTTCCGGCAATACAGGCGCTTGGACGCGCTTACCCACAGGCAAAACTCACCGTTCTGACCTTTGCACCGGGAGGCGAACTAATCACAAGCGATCCGCTCATTCATGCTGTAGTTTGCCTTGACCGTCAGCAAAACCATGCGCCTCACCTTGTCCGCAACGCGGTTGAGGCATTGCTCAAACGCGATCGCTTCGACTTAATTGTATCGGATACGAACTACGGCGGGATTGATGTGTTGCTTCAGCAGAGCCATACTTCACGGGTAGTGACAAATCTCTGGCGATCGCCGCCGCCTGATCAAAAAGTTGACGATCGCTTTCTGCACATTCTGCAAGCCGAAGGATTAATTACACCCGCTGACATTGCACCCGCGCAACTGCATCTCTTGCCTGCTGAACCACTCCACATGCAGCAACAGCTTGGCACGATCGCCCAGCCGCTCGTCGTCTTGTATCCCGATGCAGGGATGGCAATTAAGCGCTGGTCAACGGCAAACTTTGTGCGCGTGGGGCAAGCCTTACAGCAACAGTACAATGCCACGCTTGTCGTGCCTGTTGGTTCAGACCCTGAACAATCGGCGCAGATTGTTGAAGCAATGGGCGGGACTGCACTGGTATGGGCACAGGGAACCCTGCGAGAACTGGCAGCACTCATGGCAACGGCTGCGTTAGTGATTGCAGCGGATACGGGACCCGCCCGGATTGCAGCCGCACTCCAAACGCCAACGATGACGCTGTTCGGTCCCTCCTGGCACGATCGCTATGGACAACCCGCACCACACGTCAATCTACAGGGCTATCCAGATTGCCCTGAGCGCAATATCGGCAACTTCACGATGCAACGCTGCTGGGATAGTGGCGAATGCCCCTTCGATCGCTGGCAAACCTGCCTGGAAGACATCTCGCCTGCTCAAGTTCTGGCTGCTGCTGCTCCCTTTCTACAACCGTCGGACTTCAATATCGAACGATCGCCCCCAAAGCTCGAAATGCCGAGCTTGAAACGCCATCATTTGACCTCAGAACTCGAAACGCCGAGCTTGAAACGCCATCATTTGACCTCAGAACTCGAAACACCGAGCTTAGAACGCCATCATTTGACCTCTGAACTCGAAACACTGAGCTTGGGACTCCAACAATCAAGCTCCCCACTCCCCACTCCCCACTCCCCACTCCCCACTCCCCACTCCCCACTCCCTCAATCCCCAATGGTCACTCGCCCGCAACATCCTGGTCATGCGGCTAGACAACATTGGCGATGTGTTGATGACCAGTCCGGCTTTACGTGCCATCAAAGCAGCTCTGCCAGAAGCCCATTTAACCTTAATGGCGAGTCCCGGTGGGTCACAGGCAGCCGCGCTGTTGCCGTGGGTCGATGAGGTCTTAGTGTGTCGGGCACTGTGGCAAGATTTAGGCAAACTTGCCGTTGATCCCGATCGCGAACAGGCATTCATCCAAACCCTGCGCGATCGCCAGTTTGATGCTGCCATCATTTTCACCAGCTTTAGCCAAACGCCTCATCCAGCAGGCTTTATGTGTTATCTGGCGGGGATTCCTTTGCGGTTGGGGCAGTCGAAAGAATGGGGTGGTGCTGTCTTAACCACAGAGGTCAAAGCGGGACTGGATACGATGCATCAAGTGGAGCGAAATCTGCGCTTAATCGAGGCGGTGGGCTTCACCGTGAGCGATCGTAGCCTTCGGATTCACATACCCACAGCCGCCCAGCACAGTGCAGCAACAAAGCTATTAGAGCAGGGGTTAAAGCCCCATGAGCCATACATCCTGCTGAATCCCTGGACAAGCTGCCAGTCTCGCAATTATGCAGTCGATCGCTTCGCGGTAGCCGCCAAGCAACTAGCGAAAACAACGGGCTACCGGATTGTGGTGACAGGGGTAGCCAACGATCGTGCCCATAGCGATCCCCTGTTGGAACAGTTGGGTTCGTCCGCGATCGACCTCATCGGTCACACCAAGCTTGCTGAATTGGCAGCGCTCATTGCCCAGGCGAGCCTGATGTTGAGCAACAATACCTCCACCATGCATCTCGCCGATGCAACCCGTACTCCCAGCGTCATCTTGTTTGCAGGCACCGAGTACGAATGCCAATGGCAACCACGCCATACGGCTGCACAACTGCTGCGCCAACCCACTGACTGTAGCCCCTGCTATGCGTTCACCTGTCCCTTGAACCTGGAGTGTTTGGATATTGCACCAGAACAGGTTGTTGAGGCTGGATTGGCGCTGCTACAGGCTTCTCTGCCTGTTCGTTAGGAACCTGTCATTAGCCATATGATCCACGTCAGAACAACTTAGTCACGCTGGTCGCCCGTTTGCTCATGCGTTGGCATGGGATGCGATCGCAGAGACCCATCGACATCTCTATTAGTTGGCATTGCTCCAGGCAGCATAGTCACCCTATAGTTTGTGGTATGGCTTATCAAGCAGCGTTTTGTTTTGTTGTACAAAGGGCACAACAAATGACGCAGTAGTTTAACCCTTTCGATAGAGTAATCACACTTAATCAATCGTTACAGTTATGGAACCAACTGAATGAAGGACACAAGCAATGCAATCACCTACCAAAGTTACTCTAGACCCTACAATCGCAACTGCTTACAACGGTAAAGATCGGAACGCTTTTCTGTTTGGCTTCACTCCTCAAGCCGAATTGTGGAACGGACGACTTGCAATGATTGGCTTTGTAGCATACCTGGCATGGGATTTAGCTGGCTACAGCGTCGTGCGTTTGCTTCACATCGTGCCTTAAGGTCTGCTGTCGTTTCGACTTAATCTCCATTTCTAGACAAGTAACGTAGCTGTTAGCACTAAGCTCTACCGAGTTTTGCTAGCAGCTTTTGTCTGAGCCGCCTTTAATGCAGGTTGGTGCCATCAATCACAGGGACGCAGTACGTGAAGCCGGGGCGATCGCGGCAGCGATAAAACCTTCTGCCAAATCTGCTCATAGCGTTTAGCCATGTGTACCGCTGTGAAATGTTCAACTGCCACTGTGCGTCCCTGTTGACCCAGGCGATCGCGCAGCGCGGCATCATCTCTCAAGCGCCGTAAAGCTGCGGCAAGCTCATCCACATCATTTTTTTCAATTAAGATTCCCGTTTCGTTGTGCCTTACGGCTTCTGCAACACTGCCCACACGTGTTGCAATCACCGGACGTGCAGCTAACATGGCTTCGACGATCGCTAATGGAAAGCCTTCAGACCGTGAGGGTAGAACGAAAATATCGTAGTGAGGCAAGCGATCGCGCGGCTGCTCCAGCCATCCTGGTAGGCTGACGCGCTCGTGGATGCCAAGCTCAACTGCCAGGTTTTCTAGTGCTGTACGCTGTTCACCTTCACCTAAAATCTCCACACACACATCATCTACTTGTGCGATCGCCCGCAGTAAAACATCGTGTGCTTTCATCGCATCCAGCCGACCGACACTACCAACCAGTAGTCCATCATGCCCCATATCCGGCAACGTGTTCTTGCTTGCCAAATCAGGGACACCGTTTGGAACCGACAGAACAGTGTGACGACCGAGCGCATAAAAATCTTCCATGCGTCTTGCCGATGCTTCACCCACAGCAACATGTGCATCCACACGCAACGATAAAGCTCGTGTGCGCCAAAGGTCGATCGCGTCTGTTGTTCGCAACGGTAATTGATCCACTCGCACCACTCGTGCTTTAGGTAACGACAGTGCCGCAGTTAGCCCGATTGCACCGACCCACGGCGTACACAAGTTGATATGCACAACATCGGGTTGTAAGTGATGAAACGTTGTCATGTGCGCCAGCATTGAGCGCATACCCGTTGCAGGCAGCACAATTTGCATAGCGTGAGGACGCTGAGCGGCGATCGCGTCCACAACAAGCTGTGAAACCCCTACGACAGTAAGCTCAATGTCACTCGATACATTGGCAATGAGATGTCCCAGGCTAAGCTCTGCACCACCAATACCCAGTGCATCGGTGTAAACCACCACTTGAAGTGGACGAGACTCACATAATGGATCGAATGTCATGTTGGTATCTACGCGAAAGCTAATGGTTAATCGCTAATAACGGTTAGTTAATCGCTGTCGGCGTGCTTGTCATAACACCTGCTGACCCAATCTTTAAGCATTCGGAAACCTCTGCCCGCTTTTGTCAATGCTATTTGCCTAGAGCAATGCCGCTACAACATTCGTACACATCAGCTCCCTCTCTGGGTAGAGAACGGCTCCGTCTCCTGATGGAAGGCTGTAGTCCTGATCATTAGTAGGGTTTAAAAGAGAACTAAAAGTTTTGTTTGCTCCCTCTTTTGGCAGCTTCATTCAGACTCATCAGAGTTGTATCACATCATCGGATTATTGTAAGGAGCAGAAATGCAGCTTAAGCCATTAGAACAGCAGGTTGTTGCGATCGTTGGAGCATCAAGCGGTATTGGACGTGAAGCAGCGCTTCGTTTTGCCCAGCGTGGTGCAAAAGTCGTTGTTGCGGCTCGCAGTGAGTCAGGACTAGCCTCGCTGGTGGATGAAATTCAGCGGTTAGGAGGAGAAGCAACCGCGATTGTGGCTGATGTGGCTGTGTTTGAGCAAGTGCAGGCGATCGCCGATAAGACTGTGGCGACGTATGGACGCTTAGACACCTGGGTTCATTCCTCTGCGACTGCTGTCATCTCACCGTTTGAGCAAATCACCCCAGAAGAATTCAAACGAGTGATTGATGTCACGTTGATGGGGCAAGTGTACGGCGCAATGGTTGCCTTGCCTCACCTCAAGCGTGAAGGACGGGGTGCATTAATCCACATTTCATCGATGGAAGGTCGTCGAGCGCTACCCCTGCAAAGCTCGTATTCTTGTGCCAAGCATGGTCTTGAGGGCTTTATTGAATCGCTACGGGTTGAGCTACAGCATGAAGGTAGCTCCGTGAGCGTCACCAGTATTAAGCCAGCGGTAATTAACACACCGTTCTACAACAATGCCTTAACAAAATTGGGTGTCAAGCCCACTGGTATACCGCCTTACTATGCACCGAGTCTAGTGGCTGATGCCGTACTCTACACCGCTGAGCATCCTATGCGTGATTTCATTGTTGGCGACGTTGGCAAAGTTCTAGACGTGTTGCAACGGCTCTCGCCAGGATTAGTTGATGCCTTACTGGTGCTTGCAGGCATTCCAGGGCAGAAAACGAATGAACTCAAGTCAGCGGAGGCATCCAATAATCTCTATGCTCCTGTGCCAGAGAACGATCGCGTTGAAGGTGACTTTGGCAATCTAACTGTTCCTAGCGTGACGGATTGGTTCGATCGACATCCTGCCTTTGGTTGGAGTGCCGCAGCAGGCACCGCACTCGGAGCGGCTTTTCTGGTCATGCTGGCGGCTCAGGCGCTTAATCATGAGAGTTAACTAGGACACAATGACTGCCATTAGCGAACCATTTGCACATAAAACGATCGTAGAGAAAACAAATCATGGAAGAAATTAAGACACCACAGAACACTCAAACATCAGATAGCACTCTCACCGATACTGAACGGTGGGCATCGGTTATTGGTGGTAGCGCGATGGTTCTCTTTGGGTTGCAACAGCGATCGCTACGAGGCGTACTGACCGCTCTGGCAGGTGGTAGCCTTGCGTATCACGGTATGCAAAGTGAGAAAAGCCTGCCTGATGCGATCGGTGAAGCTGTCGGTATCAATCAAGTAATTCGAGTTGAAAAAACCGTCACCATCAATAAACCAGCCGAAGAACTTTACAACTATTGGCATAACTTTGAGCAACTGCCTACGTTTATGAAGCATATTCAGTCAATTACTGTGATTGATCCACGGCGGTCGCACTGGGTTGCTAAAGCCCCGCTGGGACAAAAGATTGAATGGGACGCTGATATTGTAGACGATCGCCCAAATGAGCTAATTGCCTGGGCATCGATTGAAGGAGCGGACATCGATCATTCAGGGTTTGTCCGCTTCAAGCCTGCTCCTGAAGGTCAGGGGACGGAAGTGAAAGTCGTTACTGAGTACAATCCACCTGGTGGCAATTTAGGAACGGCTCTCGCGAAACTCTTTGGTGAAGCACCCGAACAGCAAATCGGTGATGAACTCAGCCGCTTCAAACAGCTTATGGAGGCGGGTGAAATCGCTACTACAGAAGGTCAACCATCAGGTAGAGCCTGATTTAAAGCTAAGAGTGGTATTTTGCCTCACAGCTAGCTTTCTCTTCGTGTGTACCCACACGCTGCTTCTAGATCGAGACTGAGACAGCGTATCAAAGCGCTGTTAAAGCTACAGAAGCGTAAGGTGAGGAACAAGAATTTAATAACCTCGGCGTTTTCCGTAGGGGCGCACGGCTGTGCGCCCTTACCTACGAACAATTTGTCGGTTTTATTTAATCCACGATCCTTAGTTTCACCATCCAAATGAGATTTTCAAAAGGAGCCGTTTTGTGATGCTCATATCCCAGTGGCGTAGCTTTTTCAGCGCCTGTCTGTTGGCAGTTGCCCTATGCTTTAGCACGGCTTTTGTTGGTAACTTCTCTAGTGCTGCGATCGCCTACCCGCTTACCCCTGAAGTCACTGCCTACGAAATTGCTCAAGCCAGTAGCCCAGATGAAGCTAAAGCAAATCTGGAGCAAAAAACTAAGAGTTACAAAAAAGAACTGCGAGACGATTCTGCCTACACTAAAAAGGCAACCAAAGAAGCAGTCAGTAGCACCAAGAATGCACTCGAACGGTCTGCTGACAACGTTCGGGACAAACTCAATCTGGATGAACCCCTTCCTCAAAGCACAAAAGACTTCTTGAATGACGTTACACCCTAAGGAACAGGAATTTAATAACATCGGCATTTTCCGTAGGGGCACACAGCCGTGCGCCCCTACTACGAACAATTTGTCGGTTTTATTTAATCCACGACCCTAAGTACGTCTTTAACCGTTTCGGCAATGAAGACACATTCATCGTTTTTCTACAAAGGATAGTCTCATGAAATTAATCCCTCAAATACGCAAATTCTTCACTGTTTTACTCCTGACCGTTATTTTGTTGACAAGCACAGGGTTTAGCCAAATGACCCAAACGGCTTTGGCAGAGAACCGTGAAACAAACGAAATTTCTAACGTCAAGGGTGAAAGCAAAGACATCAATGGGTCGTACCATCAGCTTCGAGCCGCAACTCAAGAGTATCGGCAAGAATTTGAAAACGGTCGCAGAAATGGTCAGAGAGAATTTCTAAATAGTTCAAGCAACCGCTCCAAAAAAGCCGTTAAAGACATTGGCGAGAATACGCGCAACGCTCTTGAGCGAGGAGCGGATGCTGTTAAGGAAACTCTCAATCTTGATTAGTCGCGTTCGCTTAGATAGTGGTGCTACAGCCAATGGTTTGGCAGTCTTTGAACTCCCGATTTTAGTTTGCAAGGGCAGGCTTTGTTTATCCAATGACGTTGGCGAAGCCTGCTTGAAGCGTTTATCTAATACCAATTTTGTATGAAGCTGTATAAACTCAAAAGCTTGAAACTCCTTGCTGATAGAGCTTTTAGATTTAATTCTATGCGACTTCACAATGAATTGGTATAAGTAGGTGCTTTGGCTTAAATGTCGGATGAGTTAGCGATCGCTCCGGTATTCTTCAAGTCGAGCGATCGTCACTACACCAAATATTTAGCGAGAGCGCTGCTAAATTCCTCATAGGGTTTAGCGTCAACAACCGTTTCTGCCAGCTCGCCTTGCTTAAAGATCATAACGGCAAGAATGCTGCGGATACCAAAGCGTTTGGCAACAGGCTTGTTGGCATTCAAGTCTAGCTTAGAGACCCTAGCGCGATCGCCATACTCATCCGCTAGTTGATCTATCAACGGGGCAACCAGCTTACACGGTCCGCACCAGGTAGCAGCGCAATGTACAACGAACAGCGACTCAGCTTCTAGGAGCGCATCAAATTCAGCTTCGTCTTGAATGTAAGCGGCAGCCATGAGCTTTCCTGCAAAGACAACATTAGCTCATAAGCGCACCACGGTATCTCAAAAGCACACCACGGAAAGGAGATTTCGGCATTCTGCGTAAGCGGCTTACAGCTCTTCCTCCCTGGCGGTCTTCAAGATATGTAATGGCAACATCTGCCCCTTCACGAGCAAAGGCGATCGTGGCGGTTTTAACCACAAAGCAGGGAGATGTGTCAGGCAGTGAGGTTCAAGTAATTAATCCACCGCGCAAAGCTCGTACAGCCGCCTGAGTCCGATCGTCCACACACAGCTTAGTGAGAATATTGCGGACGTGGGTTTTCACAGTGCCCACTGTGATGTAACACCCGCTTGCAATATTGGCATTACTGCACCCTTGCACGATCATGCCTAAAATCTCTAGCTCTCGTGTCGTGAGGGGATAAGACTCCAGCAGTGCCTGTTGTGTTTGATCGGCAGTAATGGTGATTTGACGATCGTTAGAGGTGCTAACGGTGGCATCCCGTTGGTGATTGTAGCGATCGACCACGATGCGGGCGATCGCGGGATCAAGCCAGTTATCGCCTCTGTAAGTGCTGTGAAGTGCTTCTAAGAGACGATCGCCCTGCGAATCTTTTAAGCAGTAGGAGTCTGCCCCGGCTGCAAACGCCGCTAAAACGGTTTCCGGTTCTTCTTGCAGCGTCAAGACCATGAATTTAGTCTCGGTTGCAGCACTACGATAAGCTTTCTTATAGTGCTGTATGACGGCAACACCGTCGATACCAGGCAGACCTAGATCAACGACAGCGACATCAGGGTTCATCGCCTCTAAGAGCTTTGCCCCGGTTATGCCATCGGCGGCTTCACCGACAATTTCAATTGCGGGATGCTGCTGGAAGATCATCCGTAAACCAATGCGAGTTAAGTCGTGATCCTCAATCAGGACGACACGAATCTTGTTCATCAATTTCACCTTCTATCGATCTGGTTTACTGAAACGAGGCACTGCTGAATGCCGATATGCATTACCCTCAGCCCCAGCTCTTCTCCCAAAGGGCTACGGTGTACACACATCTCAAGTCACACTCTAAAACCCTCCTCGATCCCCCTCAATCCCCAAAAAGTGGGACTTCCGCTCTGGCTCCCTCCTTTTTTCTAGCGTCAGCGGCGCGAAGCGCGAGGGTTAGGGAGGATCAAACCAGACGAATGTCCATCTAGAAGACTTGTGTGTACACCGTAGCCCAAAGGGAGAAGAGAGCCGGTAAAATCCCTCTCCTGTGGGAAAGGGATTAGGGTGAGGGCGCATCTATAGCGTTGATTGCGAGCTTTGGTATTACAGGGATGGCTGACCGACTACTTCACTCCTCTTCGGGGAGGACGTAACTTAGTTTGGAGGGGACGTAACTTAGTTTGGAGGAGACGCAACTTAGTTTGGAGGGGACGTAACCTAGTTTGGAGGGGACGTAACTTAGTTTCGAGGGGATGAAACTTAGTTTCGAGGGGACGTAACTTAGTTTCGGGGAGACGTAACTTAGTTTTGGGCAAAAGTATCAAGCACTAGAGTCATCTTGGCGGCGAAAGTCACAGCGTTGCAAACATTAGCCAGCTAAATGGGCGCAATGTCGTGGGTGCTGATGGGAACGGTGACGGTAAAGCTTGTTTGTCCACTACCACTTTCTACGGCGATCGTGCCGCCTAAATGTTCTGTCATCTTTTGCACCAGTGCCAACCCTAAGCCAGTGCCACCATGTTTCCAGCGATCGCTATTGAGGCGGTAGAACCGATCAAAAATCCGGGGAAGTTCCCTGGCAGGAATTTCCACCCTGGAACTGGTTACCTTTAGTTGTAGAGTTTCGCTGTCTTCAAGGGCGCTTGATTCGGGAAAACGCATCGCGATTGTGATGGTGCCTCCGGGTGGCGTGAACTTACAGGCATTCGTCAACAGTTCACCCAGAATACGCGCCAGACTGATGGGGTCGGTGGTGATCTCTGTCAGACGATCGGACACATCCACCTGCAAGTTTTGCTGTTGGGTTGCAATGCGATTGAGAAACGGGTTAATGACCTGTGGTAGCCAGTTTTCAAGCTGAATGGCTGTGTGGTTAAACGCATACGTACCCGCATCAAGCTGTTGCAACTCAAGAAAGTTATTCAACAGATTGATTTCTTGATCGCACTCCCGTTCTAGAATTTGGATGTAGCGTGCTGCTCTGATTTTTAGCGATGATAGGAGCGTTTCGTCAACACGCTCAGAAATGCCTGTCCCTTTCTCAGGCGAGGCTGACCCTAAACGAGCGGTAATTGCTCCACCTCGAATGTCATCATCCTGGAACAGCACTTTGAGCATCTGAGTCGCCATTTTGATGTTTGTTACAGGCGATCGCAGTTCGTGCGAAACCGTGCTCAAAAAGTCATCTTTAAGCTGCTCAAGGTTTTCTTGTGCTTCACTCTGGGAAGTTTGTCTCTTATTCATTGGTGTCAGGGTGATGGGTAGAAAGCGGCTAGCTCCTTGGATGCGCGGGCGATCGCCAACCGCTTTACTCCTAACTTGGCTTCTAAGGCTGAGCGATGAGAGAGTACTTTCGTTTTTTTGGCACGCACTAAACGCCGAATCATAGAGACTAATTCATCCAGGTCAATGGGTTTCAGCAAATAGCCCCCAAAGCCAGTGTTGATCAGTTGGGCAAGACTATCGTTAATCCAGCTTGTGATGGCGATCGCTGGAATGTGCTGACCACCGTTCCGTTCCAGGTCGTTCAATTTTGTGACCAAGGTTTCAATGCTTTCGCCGATAAAGCGCAGCTCACAAAGCAAAACATGGGGTAAGAGCCAATCAAAGACTGTTAACGATTCCTCGATGGAGACGCAGGTAACGATGTCTGCGCCACAGCCTTGAAGCAAAGCTCGGTAGATTTCTCTGCTGTCGCGATCGTTGTCGATCACCAGCACTTGCACGCCTTTAAGTAGTTCAGTTGTAGAGAATGAACGATTGATGAGAGTCATAGTAAGACCTCCGAGCAGGCATTGCGGGCTTTGATGGCATAGAAAATCCGATCGACTCAAAGGGGAGAGTCGATCGAGTCGGCAGATAAGGAGAGGATCTATCTGTATGAACCAGATGAGAAGCTCAACCTCCACACTGTGACAGGGGAGTGTTCGATCTAGTGTGTGAGTTGAGTAAGTTGGGTGATTACGGCACAAAACGTAATAAAGAGCAGATAAATGCCTGCATTCCTTGTGGTTCCTTTTTCTCAGAACTGGGCAATGGGCAATGGTTTGAAGTTCTCCTCCTCCCAAATTTGCAGAAGAGGCTGGAGATGAACGTTTTTTTTGGGCTTCTCAGACAGCTTTAGTGCGGCACCTCGATCGTCAGTGTTTGAGTTGTGTCTAAGTTCTACTAAACCATTCAGAAGGTACAGGGTATGTTGGGCTACTTTCACTACAACAAAGGCACTAACTGTAGAAATAAAAGCTCATTTACCATGAACTCAACTTGTTTAGGTGTCCCTAGGTTTTATCGAGCACAGCAGGTTTGGTTTTTGGGTGGCGAAGGGATCGTCCGCAGCCAGACCGCTGAAGCCGGAAAATGGACGTACGTGGTTGAAATGGCACTGGGCTTAGAACCGCTCTGTGGCAGAGTGGGTGCCGAAACGATGGTAGTGCTGAACGAGGCAGATTTACGATCGTGGGATAGTGCGTACAGATTGCCTCACTCTAGCCCTCTCCCGATGGAAGAAGGAACCGGAAACTCCTGAAAGCCCTTCTTGGGGAGAAGAGTGTAGCCTGACGGCAGACCCTGCGGGAAGCAAGCTACAAGAAAGGGATAAAGGCAGGTTAGTTGCACATCGCTTAAGGAGATTTCTAGGAAACAAAATACCCACTGTCTATGCCCTACGGGCAGGCTACGCCAACGACTTCGCTCAGCCAGTTTGCACCCTGAGCAGAGTCGAAGCTGGTTGACTGACAAATCTTGCAACGATCGCTTGCCCCGCCCTGCACTGAAAGTGCGGGCTGATCGAACGAAGTCCTCTGTAGGCTTTGCCTTCCCGAAGGGTAGAGGACTACAAGAGTTTTTTAACCCCGTTTAAACGGGTTTTATACCGTTAGCCCGGATTTTAATCACGGGCGGGTGAGCAACGAAGCAATCAACCTTTCAGGACTTTTGTCAGTCAATCAGGAGTCGAAGGGTAAAATCTTTTCTGGATATCGCCTAAGAAGCCCAATGTCTGCATCAGCTCTATTGCACTTTTCTATTGCACTTTAAAGCTGTGGAAGTCGATGGCTCAGCCAATCAGCGTTTTCGCGCAGAATGTGCAGCATACTTCCATGAATGAGTGTTTCCAGCCTTAAACGCTCCTGCAAAGTGGCGATACGGCGGGTTTTAGAATGACTGGGTAATTCCTGCGCGCCTTCAACTGTGTAACGGTTAGGGACGTGACTGAGCACATGAGCGATGAGCTTTTGCCGCAACTCATGAATTGAAAACGCTAAGCGATGAGAGTCTTCAGGGTATACCTCTAAGACATGCTCAATTTCTTGCACGACCACTGGTAGAGTTAAATTGATTAATCCGTGTGACATCGTTACCCCCAAGACAGAATAATTGACTGCAACTTAACCATTCTTTCAGTGCTTTAAGCTTTATAAAATTGGCATTTCGTCGTGGCAATGGCTACAGCGCCAGTAAAGTCCTCCTACGCGCATGTGACGCAGTAAAACAGTTGAGCAAAGTAAGCAATGATGCCTACTTTGGATCGAGCGTTTGCTTGCTAAGTGTTTAACCGTACTCTCACAAAGTAATTGCTGGTGGCGATCGGGCATTAAATGCTCTGAAAATGTGATGGGGACAGGCATCAAGGCGTTCATACTAAACCTGGTTTGATTTCATGGCGGCACCGCTTTTCTGTAGAAACGGGTTGCAGTTTGATTTCGCTTTCTATTTCAAACAGAGCAATTAATTTTTGGAGCAAAGACAGCGTTACAAGCAGTTTGTTTGTCAATCGGTAGACTGCCTGCGCGACCGCTCCTATGCAGTGCCGCTTGGCTACTTGAAGCGTAGCAGCTAGAGGTTTGAAATCGTGTATGTGTAAGTGTTTGATCGTGGTTGAATTGCATGATATTAAGCTAGAAGTTTAAATTTTCTTGTAAAAATTTGTAAAAAGAGTCAAACGCTGAACGTTATTCCCACTCTCTCGCTTCCAGTTCTTTCTGCGGCAACAGTAAGGTTGCTTCAATTTCTTGTCGCACTGTGGCTGTCACCTCAGAATTGCTCCGGAGACAATCCAGTAGAAGTTGATTGGCATCGTAATAGTGTTGTAGCGTTTGCTGTTGCTCAGGGCTAAACTGCCAGTGGTGATGAATTTGACGATAGTCCGCGATCGTGGTTTGCAATTGTTCGACCCATACAGCTTGGTGTGCCTGCCACCAGGCTTGAACCCGGTTCTGACTCTGAGTAGCGTTGGGCAATTGATCTTTGAGCTGTTGTAGCGATTTTTGGAAGCCAGCATCCAGCACAATCACCAGAATATGATTGAGCGCATCGCCACAGGCATGAGCATGAGCAAAAGACGGGTCTTGGTCGATCGCGCATTCCAACAACAGGTCATCCAACGCAGCATCCAGAAACATCCCCTGGTCAAGGGTGTTGGCTAAGACAAAGTGAGACGAAACCTGCGGTGTCCGGGCAAGTGCCAGATAAAACGCGCGCCCCGCTGCAACCTTTGGCGGTGACGGAACTGTCTGCGATTTTTGGCTTCCCCAGGTCAAAAACTCCTGTAGATACGGGTCTTTAGCAACCAGCGCATCAATTTGTTGCTTCATCAACTGCATGAGTGAGTCGGCGCTCCGCAGCATGGTGGTGGTGAGCAAGAAGATTTCGCGCCAGTGAGGATCGGTGAGGTGGCTCACCAGTCCGCCCAGTGCTTGCTCTAGTGCCTGCAAGTTGTAGCTGGCAACAATGTTTCGCGCCGTGAAGTATTCTTGAAATGCCAGATACGAGAAGGAAAAGACTCCTCGCGCTCGTTCTATTAGTAGCCCATGCTGTGCTTCCATTGCCTTGAGTGCCGCTTCACTGTCGAGTTGCAGGGCTTCTGGCTCAATGGCAACCTCCGTCAACGTTCGCATGTAGTCGCCAATGTATTGTTCCAGCACGCGCTGCTCAAAGAAATACTGACCCCGCTCAAACGATGCCGCCGCAATTTGGCTTAACAGCTTGATCTTTTGGGGCAATAAAAAATCTCGATAGCTGTCATCACGTTCGACACCTCTGGCTTCATCCCATTTACCCAAAAGCAGGTCTAGCCCTTGCCTATAAAACTCCGATCGCTTCGTGGGAAATTTTGCTTGACCGTGAAAGACCCAGCAGGCAAGGTGCAAAAACAGCGGTGTAACGATGAGTTGACGAAACTGCCAGTTCTCCGGCAAGTCGAGCTTTTGGATAAACTGGCTAGATTCTGCCTGACCAGACTGAGTGGTGGTCTTGGTAAAGGCGACAAACCATTTCTGAGCGAAGGCAGTGATTTGCTCCTGGGTGAAGGGGGCAATTTCAACATCGGTAAAGCCCCGCAGCCTGAGCTTTTGCATGGCTGTGCGACAGGTGGCGACAAACCGATTGCTGTGATATTTGTCTGCAAAGCGACGTATTTCGCGTAAGACGGCTGTGCTCTCTTGCTTCAGCACTTCGTCCATGCCGTCCAGCAACAGCATGATCCTGCCTGCCTGAAGCAACGTTTCAATGCTCGTTGGATCGGTAAGACCAGAGGTGAGCCATTCTCGACGGATGTAGCTTAACAGACTAAACCCGTTGCTGGTTCTGGACTCTTCTGCAAAATCCTTCAGTGGGATAAAGATGGGCACCTGATCGGCTGCAAATGCGCCGCGATTGCACTGGATAGCGAGATACTGTAAAAACGTGGTTTTACCAACGCCGGGTTTGCCCAACACTCGGAGTTTGGTGTAAGTTTCAACTGCCTGCGTACCGGGTGTTTGCTTTTGGTCTATCGCGCCTAGCCCAAAGCGATCGAACTCTTCCGGTCCCAGGCTCTTCAGGTCTTCGATCGCCACCGACTGCTGGCTGGCAATTTCTTCCAAGATGTTGACATCAACATAAATATCATCAATGCTAACGGGTCGGCTGATATCTAAGAGCTGCAAGATGCCGCACTGGTCTTGAATTTTGTCGCGGCGCTGCGATCGTACCTTTTGCACCAAAGCATCAAGCGCGAGAGCGGCAGACTGTGCCAACGCCTCAGCTCCATTCAGGTCTGCGGGTAGATTAGCGGCGATCGTGCGCCAGTCTAGCCCCAGCACAGAGCAAAGTTCGAGAAACACATGGCGCTCAACAGACTGCCCGGATAAGAAGCGCCAGATCGGTTGACGCGTCTTTAGGTTCACCTCGACCGCCAGGTTCTCTTGCGTCCAGCCTTTAAGGGCAAAGGCATGTTTCGCTTCCTGGATGCCAAGCTCTGATGCCTGAAGCGATCGCTTAGCCATAAAACAAAGGAAACTTCATAAGGCAAAAAGTTAAATTTTTATAAAGATATTCTAAAACCTCTGTGCCGTATTGAACATACGACGAGCGGAAGATATACACCAACCGACCGATGTTGTTGCAGTTTTAGTCAAAGGCAAAGAAGTCAAACAGCTTCTACCTGGACAGTCCCCATCCTTGAGCGACGTTTTGGCTGTCATAGACTGCGTGGAATGCTTTTCAGCCTTTGCACGTTTGGGGCGCTGTCGCCTTGCAAGACGTAAAGCCGCCTTGAACAACTTTCTAAAGTTTTGTAACGAATTCAAACATCGAAGACGATCTTAAACATCGCGTTAGGTTTAGCGTCTTACTCGACCAGTTCTGGCGAAGCTTAGGGATCTGCGGGTTAATAAAGTACCAATGAGCCAGGTTTCGACTACGCTCAACCTTCAAGCCTCGCGGGTTGAGCGCAGTCGAAACCCGATCCCCTGGGAGCTTATTTTCTTGCAAGTCCCTTAGCGCTGCTGAGCGATCGATCAATCAGTACTCAGCCGTAGCTTTTTTTACAAAGAATACGGTGCGTGTTGCTTCAAACCTGCTTGCTCAGACTATTTCTCAGACGCTAACGGCACAAAGTCATACCCAAACTGAGAGCCAGGAGCGGGTCGAACCTGCACGACAACCCCGAAGCCAGAGGCAATTTGGCGTTCGCCCGACTGAATAAACCGAATCGTACCGCTGGCACCCTTAACGGAGAAGTCCGCGCTACGAAGTGCATCTCTGAGTCCGTCGCGGGTGGGATTGGGCTGCACACTCGTGGCGATCGCCTGCTGGAGTCCGCCAGCGATCGCTTGCGTTGCATCGTATGCCATCGCCGTCCGCCAATTCACAGCGCCTCCCCACAGGGTTGCAGCCTCCTGGGAAAAAGAATTACCAGGCACCATCGTGGGATGCCAGGGTACTGCCAGCAGCAAACCGTTGACAGAAGCCTGCCCTAACTCCAGGGTTGCCGCTGTGTAAAGGCTGGTGCTGGCAAGCAGTTTCAGCCTGCCGTGGTTAGCTTTAGCAGTGTCGGTGGCTTTGTTGATGCGATCGATATGGGGCGCTAACAGTAAGGTATTCGCCCCTCGCTTCACCAGCTTTGTAATTGCCACGTTAGGGTCAAAGTCTTTGGCTGAAAAATCACAGGGAGCTTGGACCAAATCCGCATTGGGATGCGCGATCTTCTGTGCTAAAACCCCGTTGGCAAATTGGTTGCGGTAGGATTCGTTATCGACGGCAGACGCATCAGAGCAGATGGCAATTCTGGCATTGGGATGGTGCTTGATGTAATACGCTGCCAGCCTGTCTGCTAAAAACCGGATGCTGGGCACCATGCGAAACACATAGGGCCCCATCGATGAAAGCTGATCCGAAAAGCTGGTGGGGGTCATCATAACTAACCCACCCTGAATGTAAATCGGAGCCGCTGCAACCGAAGCATCGCTGGCGTTATGCCCGACGACCGCTAACACCTGCGGATCGTTCACTAAGCGGGCGGCAATGAGCTTGGCGATCGCCGGGTCATTATCATCATTGGTAATCTCTACCTTGAGCCGCTGCCCGCCAATGCCACCCTGCCGATTCGTCGCCTCCTGTGCCTGGGCAACGCCGCGCAGAATCTCTTGAGCCACATTTGTGTTGCTGCCAATGGGGACGCTGACCGCAATCTTGAGGGCACTGTGCGTCCCAATCAGAGCATTGTTCAGGTAAATCCGGGCTTCTGGATCGTTGTGATTTTGCTGAAGTGAGCGCTCAAACCGTTTAGCAGCCGTGCTGAAATCGCCTCGGCTGAATGCCGTCACACCCGCTGCTTTATCTGTATTGACGCTTGATGTCACCAACACGCGTTCTCCCAGGCTCGTGCGGGCACGCATCTGGCTATCCTGCTGCCATTGCTGTAGCAGCATTGCCATGCCGATCAGGGCAGTGGCGCTGGTAGCGACGATCGCCGCCAGTTTGAGCGGATTGTAGCGGGGATACTTGAGGACGGGCGCAGCCGGATTTTGGCAAATGACAGGCAACCAGGACGCATAGGGATAGCGGGGTTCCAAACTCTGAAGTCGCTCTCTGGCTTGCCGCACAGCCAGGTGAAACGGTTTGCCCTGAGCAAAGGCTTTGAGGAAGTATGCCAGAAACATCTGAGCGATGCGATCGGGCACGGGTTCCCGCATCACGATCAGGTAAGGGATCTGGGAGTTTTCTAGATCGCGTGCCAACCCCAAGCCATCGCAGGAATTGAAGATTGCCAACTGCAAGCCGTGCTGCACCGCGTGTTCCAGGGCATGCTTGAGGTCGCTGAGGGGCAGGCGATCGGTCTCGTTAAGCCAGATAACCCCGGTTTCACCATTCACCTCGCTGCGGCTATGTCCCGCGAAAAAGAGCATATCCCAGTGGTGTTCATACAGGTGCTTGTCCAGGCTCTCACGGGTGGGTTGCACTAAGCGATGCACCACCGCATGGGGCAACGTATCCAGCAACGTTAAGTCCACTTGAGTGTCAATCCCCTCACTGTTGCCCAGCACTGCCAGAAGCTTCACTGGATTGCTCAGCCGTTTGGACGTTTGAGACATCTGAGCGCTGATGCCAATTTCTAACCGGGGCAGCTCATGCAGCAGGTGCCAGAGGTGCCAGGGCAGTCGGCGTAACCAGCGATCGTGCGTGCGGATAATCAACCGCGAGGGGTTGTGCCGTCCCGCCTTCTCGACAATGTGTAAGACCAGTCTCCACATATCCGGTTGATCAAACCACTGCTTTAACGCCTCTTGCAAGGCGCTCGCCGCATGGTTGCAATCATCCCAATGGGAAACATTCGTCGTCTGCGGAGGGAAATCTAAGCGCATGGCTCTTCCCCAGCGATGCTTTTCACCCCAGCGGTAGTAAGCCTCTTGCCAGCGGGTATAAAGCTGTGGCATGTCTGGCGCGGGGGGTAAGCGTCCTTCAAACTCAACGCTGTCACTGATGCGAAGGAACACACGGAAGCCGCGATCGAAATCTCCTTCCACCACGTCCAACACAATCAGCTTGTTGCGAACGGTACCCATCGGTTTTAGAACCTACTATCCAAAGCACACATCTAAAGCACACGTCGAAGCACACATTAAATCGCAAACGATTCCGTAATCACTTCATTCGCCAAGCAAAGTCGAAGACTAAACTGTTCGCCCAATGTGCCCCTCAACTTGAGCTGAATGTAATTGTCTCGTTCCCGTGACTGGGTTTCCAGTCCGAGACTACCATCCTGACCCAGAACCGCCAACTGCAAGGCTGGAGGTAAGTAGCCTTCCGCCGCCAGTGGATAGACTCGCGCCAAGATCGAGAAACGAGACTCTAGAGCCGATGTAGTATCAACGTCCGGCTGTAAAATTGCCACCATGAGTACGATCGGCTGTCGCGCCAGCAATAAACCTAGATCTAACACTCGTCTCATGCCGCTTGCAGGATTACCTGGATCGATCGTCCACAAAATTTCTGCCGCCTTCCAACGCACTTCCTCATCGGCAGTGGTTCGGATGAGTTGCACTAACGCTGCCTTAAAATCGGCATCGGAAGGGAGCGGAACGATGTCCGCTTGGGGGTGTCCAAGCCGCTGACTTGCATACAGTTGTTCGATGATTTGTTGCATCCGCTCTGGCTTCGCAAGGGCAATGTCTTGAAACGAGCGGAAGGCAAAGGCAGGTTCAGGCAGCCTTCCCAACCACGTGTCCACCGTCTGCCAGACAAGTCCACTGTGGGAATGGTGTGCCTCCTTGCCACTCTCTACAACCTTATGCAACCACTGGCTAAGCTGCACGAACGGCGTGACCGTCTGTTGTGTGCTGAGTGCCTCTAGATGGATGAGTAGCGCTTCAAGTGGGTGCAGTTGCTTGAGCGCAAGGCTTTCACCGATCGCGCTGGACGCAAACCCCAACATCGTCGCCTCCTGGCAGGATGGGTCAAGCTGTACTACGAGGTAGCCAATGCGGTTCTCTAACGCCTCTGGTGGCACATCGCAGTGCTGTGCCTCCGGGCTGACGGGACGGCATTCTAAACTGCCTGAGCCAATCACTGGCAAATCAGCCACATCAGCCACCAGACGACTAAACGGGTTCCAGCAATCGCTTGCCTCTAAGTTTGTCGGGATTTTTAACAGATCCAGGCAGTGCCTTGCAGCTAACACCGCCAGCGTGTTGCGATATACCTGCGTTGCTTTTTCACGGGTGGGCTGCTGCTGAGCAAACCTGAGCGCCGTTTGTCGATCGACAGCCGCGATCGGCACGACGGTAGTGGATGAGCGGGTTGGCATAGTCATGATTCAGAGATTGAAGGTTGAATTGACAATGGGCTAACAGCACTGAGTCCCTAGAGGTAACCAAGCTCTCTGCCAGCGTCTTTTAAGCGCGGTAAACACTGCTGACGGTAAAATCCTTGCAAGCTGGTCTCGGAAACCCTAAATTCTTGTGCTAATTGTTTCCAGGGCGTTTCATGAGGCGGTAAGCGGCGCAGAATCAAGGTCTTGCCGTTAACATCTGGACGATCGCGCAAATAAATACGCCGTAACACGTTGCTGTCTCGCTCCACCCACGCTAGAACTTCTTGCAGCATCGGTGGCGGGTCAACGGGTGATGGAATTAGTTCGATCGGATCAAGCACATTGCCGTCGTCCATCGTCTTTGCAGTTGCCCGCTGCTGCTTCACCCGCTCTATGTCCAGGCGATAGTCCAGCACGCGCATTTTAATATAGGCATTAATCCAGGTGAGGACGCTCGATCGCGTGGCATCGTACGGCGTGGCAGCAGTTGTCGCTTCGCACAGATTGCCGCAGAGGTAGATCCAGCTTTTTTGCAAGATCTCCTGGAAGTCAGCCTCTGGAATGTCAGCCCTGCGCCAGAGCTTTCCTGATGCCATCAGTTGCCGAATGAGTTGATCCAGGCTGTTGCGGCGCTCCAGGCTGCTTTTAGCGTGAGCACACGTATGGCAGATTAACTGGCTGAGCTGTTGATCCAGTTCATTCATTGACGGTTACGACCAAGGCACGACACTCTTCTTTGTCAGGTCGAACCGAGAAAACCAACTAAATTTTTACAAAAGTTCGCAATCGTTTGATGCGAAAGCAAGCGAATTTTTTAATGGTGGGCGTTCCGTTCCAACACCCTGCGATCGCTGCTCGAACTTAAGTCTAGACAAAAATTGTCAAAAAATTGCCTGACCCTAATAAGCCCCCAGGGTCAGGCAGTCTGCCTGTAAGCACGCTTTCCTAAACGCAAAAGCTAAATGAGCATAGTTGCCCCCTAGCCCTTTAGCTTTTCCGAATGCGTTCCTCAGATCTATATCAATTCTGGTTCCTTGCTTTGCTAAAACCATCCGATAGAGTACTCAAGTTAAGGCGGTCGATCGCCCCCTGGCACCCTCTTTATGTCCGTAGATTCACGCTTTTGGCTAGGCAGTGCTTTAAAACTTCTTCGCCGCGTTGCCATCCGCGCTGCACTGCAAGTTCGCGCTCACAGAGCCAAGTCCACTTAAGGGACTAAAGACGGCTTGCAGTCCCTCGAGGAACAAGAATTTAATCACCTCGGCGTTTGCCGTAGGGGCGCACGGCTGTGCGCCCCTACCTACGAACAATTTGTCGGTTTTATTTAATCCACGATCCTTAGCAGATTCAATGGCAGCCTCTGGTTGTCGTGACGATCGCCCGACAGTAGGCTGATTGATGTGTCTAATGTTAGGCTCGTAGCAGTTTGCTTGCGATCGCGCCCACTCAGCCAAAGCCATGCTTATTCCACTGACTCGTAAGACGTTTGAAAATTTGATTCCTGCGGTGGCTACAGGTCCGCAGTACATTTATTGCTGGGGGAAATTTCCGGCGTTGCTGCTGCGGCTTTTAATTTCCATTGGGGGTGTGACGGTCATTCTGTTGCTGAGTGGTTTGTTAGGGGAAGGTTTTGGCTTTATTCGCTTTCTGTCAGGCATTGTTACTGGGTTGTACTGGCTCTGGGGACCTGTGCTATGGGCAAGCCTCAAGAATATTGAGTGTCGGAAATATCCCTACAGCGGCTTTTGGCAAGGGGAAGTGGTCGATGTTTACCTCACAGAAGAACTGATTGGCAAAGAGGAAACCGTCAACGAACGCGGTGAACTGGTGATTGTAGAAAACCGTGAGCGACGCTTGAATCTCGTTGTGGGTGATGAGTCGGGTTTTACCAGTCGGCTACAGGTGCCGCTGAAGCGTAATTATCAGGCGATCGCGATGGGTGACATTGCCGAAATGGTGGTGATGTCTAACCGGGGCGATCTCGGACGGATCAGCAAAACGTCAGACATTTATATTCCCAATCACAACCTTTGGGTGAGTGATTATCCCTTGCTGTTGCACGAGTCGTTTGTAGACGTTAGCCGGAAGTTGAACGCACGCGATCGCAGCGATCAATTTGAGCCAGAGCGTGACAGCCCCTCACGAGAGCGCTATGAAGACACAGAACGAGGTGGCGCGATCGAACTTAGTCGTCGTCCGCGTCGATCGTCCCGTCGCCGTCCTTCGGTTGACTGGTAAACGCGATCAATAAAGGGTTCTTTTACATCACACCGCTTTGTTCTCGCCCATAGGCTTGCCATGCCAGATCAACCAAACCGTTGACGATCGCGGCGGCGACAACGGCACTACCTTTGCGTCCAACGATGCGAATGTGAGGAATGAGCGAATCGGCTAACCGCTCCTTGGCACTCTCGACATTGATAAAGCCAGACGGGGTTGCAACGATGAGCGCGGGGCGAATTTCTTCTGCCTCAATCAAATCCACTAAGGCAGTCAATGCGGTTTGCGCCTGACCCACCACAAAAACGCCTTCGGGATACCGTCGAGCCAGCGTCTCAATGCCCCAGGCAGCGCGAGTTTTCTCCTTCTGAGGACGGGTGAGTGCCTCCATGCTGCAATACACAGGGTTGGCAAACGTATTCTGGATATTGGTGGTAATGCCTACCTGTACCATTGGCACATCGACCACGATCGTACTTCGTGCTGCAAGAGCGGCGGCTCCAGATTGGAGTGCTGCATCTGAGAACCGAATGAGAGACTTGTATTCAAAGTCAGCCGTTGCATAAACGACGCGGCGCAAAATCTCATATTCAGCGGGTGAAAAGATGTGTTCACCGATTTCACGATCGATAATCGCCAGACTTTGAGCGTCCGTTGCGTGCCATTCCATTGCGACCCTTTCCGAAAAACGTTAGCCCGTGGTAAATAGCCTACACGTGCCAGCCTCAAATGGCGATTATTTATGCTTGCGTCGCTGCCATGCCAATGTAAAACCGTATTGAAGCCAAACTACGCTTCAGAAGGAGGACGGCTAAGCACAGGCGCTAAGTAAGCAGCCAGGGCACCGACCAGGAAACCAGCCACATTGCGGAACAGTGGCAGCCAATCAGACGTGCGGGTGACGACAGGACCAATGCCAAAAGCAATGAAGAGAATGCCCCATAGCGGCGAGAAAATCAGCGCCCACTGCCACGCCACAATTTGTCCCTCTTTGCGAGGTTTAGCAGCAAAACCACAGACAACGCCACCGACAACCGATGAGATTAGCGTCAGAATCCACTGCTCTGGAGGCAATCCAGGGACAACCAGACAACCACCCCGACGCAAGCACGTTTTGATGGACGAGAGCGCTTCTAAAATCGATTGGTCTTCGCCGTGTTCACGCACAAAAAACTGGTTGCCAAAACGGGTTTGCAGTTCGATCCAAAAAGTTCGGGGCATCAGTGGGTAAAAATCGTCTCCCACGCTGAAGTTGAGGAGATTACCGCCGCGTGGGTCAGCAACCAGTAAGACGCTGTGATCATCCAGTCCCCAATATTTTTTCACGGCGATACCCGGTGTGCGCTCAAACTGAGTGAGCACCCGCAGCTTCCAGCCCGTTTCCTGCTCAAAGTCCTCCAAATCCTTTGCCAGCGTCGCTTCCTGTTCACCCGTGAGCGCTTTTGCTAAATCAATAATCGGCGTTTGCACCGCTGGTAGCAGCTCTGGGTTGTTGTAGGCATAGGCTGCTGAGTGCTCTAACCCATTGAGGGGACTCATCCAAAGTGCCAGCGCTAACAAAAAGGCGGCTGCATAATGCAAAAGTGGCTTGAACTGAGGCTGTAGCGATCGCCCTGTGACAACGGAAGGATGGAGCATGGGGAATGTTGGCTTGACCGTAAGAATATAGCGACACACAAGCGTAATCTTTCTTTACACTCTTTAATCTTATTCTAAGCTTAGAAAGCGAATGGATCGCCGTCAATCACTTTGAATCTTAGGAGCTAAGTCTTTGCAGTCTAGCGGCTAGACTATGAGAACCTGCGGCATTACTGAGAGTTTTGTATGGTGCAACGCCCGATTTATCTAGATTGTCACGCCACCACACCCGTTGACCCGCTCGTCATAGCAGCAATGCTCCCGTACTTCACAGAGCACTTTGGCAATGCTGCGAGTTCTGGTCACCTTTATGGTTGGGAGGCAGACGCAGCCGTCCAGCAAGCTAGAGAGACATTGGCGTGCGCGATCGGCGCAGCGCCTGAAGAGATTATCTTCACTAGCGGAGCGACGGAAGCGAATAATTTGGCGATTAAGGGAGTTGCAGAAGCGTACCTTAACAAAGGTCGTCATATCATTACCGTTGCGACTGAGCACAGTGCGGTGCTCGACCCCTGCCGTTACTTGCAAACGCTGGGGTTTGACGTGACGGTTCTGCCTGTACAAACGGATGGGCTGCTCGCTTTGGCAACCCTGGAGCGAGCGCTTCGACCAGAGACAATCCTGGTTTCGGTGATGGCAGCCAATAACGAAATTGGGGTCTTGCAGCCGTTAGCCGCGATCGGGGCGCTGTGTCATGAGCGTCAGGTTTTGTTCCATACGGATGCGGCACAGGCGATCGGCAAGATTCCCCTCGATGTCGAAGCCATGCACATTGATCTAATGTCTTTGACGGCGCATAAAGTTTACGGTCCCAAAGGCGTGGGTGCGCTGTACGTGCGGCGACGCAATCCCAGAGTACAACTGGCACCACAATTGCATGGCGGTGGACACGAACGCGGGCTGCGATCGGGTACGCTATACGTGCCTCAAATCGTTGGTTTTGCAAAGGCGGTAGCGTTGGCGATCGCCGAAATGCCTCACGAGACTGAACGCGTGGCACAACTGCGCGATCGTCTCTGGCAGCCACTCAGTCAGCTCAATGGGATCGGTCTCAACGGTCATCCAACGAAACGGTTAGCCGGAAACTTGAATATCAGCGTTGCAGGTGTGGATGGACAGGCGCTACTTTTAGGTCTACAGCCTGTTGTTGCCGTTTCTTCTGGATCTGCCTGCTCCTCAAAAAGCATTGCGCCGTCTCATGTGCTGGAAGCATTGGGACGTGACAGCGTCCTGGCGTATGCTTCCATTCGGTTCGGCATTGGACGGTTTAATACTGAGCAAGAAATCGATCGAGTGGCAGAGTGTGCGATCGCCACCATTCAATCCTTGCGCCAAGTTGCCAGAGTTTAAACCCGTAAAAGCCACTTAAAAAGCGAAGGTGGGCACCATCTCATTAGATAATGCCCACCTTCCCAATAGCTAGAATCACTAGACTAATTGCCTTTTAGCTCATGCCAGCGCTACGAGGCTGGTTGCGCACAGCGGTTTCGCTCGATACGCCAATTTCAGCAGCCATCCGGCTCAATACAGACTGTTCGCGGTTCTTGACGGCGTATTGATGACGGCTTGCAAGTGCGCGTGCTTGATCTTGTGTAGACATCATTGTTCTCCCTTCTGCTTTATTTATTGCTCCTGCTAACCAATATAACAGAAAATTCTGTATCTAAAGCTACAAAAAGTGGTTTTAATAAAAATTCACTGTGTAAGCGGTGATCGATCGAGGTTTGACCCATCCTCAGAGGCATGACGAGCGGCATCCAGCAAACAGAGCAGCACTCTCACAGCCAAACGCTCACAATCTTCATGCTTGCTCTGTGATCCCATCAAACGGTAAGCTCAGGCAACAAGACGGAGCGTAGCAAGCATTGTGGTAACCGATGAGCGTTGGATTGAGGTTGGCAACTTAACGTGGTTCTACCGTGAGGCGAAACCGCTGGGCAAGACTGACCGATCGCCTGTGTTGCTGCTGCATGGCATTCCGGCGCAAAGCTACAGTTGGCGTAAGATTTTGCCTGCACTAGCGCATCAGGGCTTTCGGACGATCGCGCCGGATTGGATTGGCTCTGGCTTTTCCGCACAGCCCGATCGTCGCGATTTTGCCTACACCCCGGAGGCATTCCTCCAAGCGCTAGAAGCATTTCTCCAGGCGATGGCGCTTGAGCACTTTTCGCTGGTTGTGCAGGGGTTTTTGGGTTCGGTGGGGTTGCAGTATGCGCTCCGCCATCCAGAGCAGATCGATCGCGTTGCCATTCTCAATACCCCGTTAACCACGGCTGCCAAGCTGCCCTGGAAGCTGCGGCAGTTGGGCTTGCCTTTAGTCGGCGACATGATGACTCAAGATCCACTGCTGGTCGATCGGACGCTAGAAGGGGGCGGCGGCTACCGGGTCGAAGATGCTGATCTTGATGTTTATCGGCGACCGTTTCTGCGGAGTTCCGACGCAGGACGAGCACTGCTGGCAACCATTCAAAAGCTTCAGCTTCAACAGGTAACAGCAGAACTTGAAGCAGGGTTTCAGCAATGGCATCGCCCCCTTCTGGTTGCTTGGGGGAACCGCGATCCGTGGTTGCCGCTAGACATGGCAAAACAATTTACTGATTCGCTTCCAGAGGCAGAATGGGTGGAACTGGAGGAAGTAGGGCATTATCCTCAAGAAGATTGGCATGAGAAAGTCAGCGATGCCTTACTACCGTTTCTCCGTCGCGCATTGGTTTGAACCGCCGGAAGGTACGTCTGACTGGGCTAGAAACTGTTTGTAGCCCGTTGCTTTGACCACATTAGTGAACCAAAAATTGTGATCGTGCGGCGATCGAACGCTTCATACAGATGTTAATAACTCTGAACAACCCTAAAAATCCCGTTGCTGTTCATCGTTGCCAGAGTTATAACCAAACCATAGGCAATGGGGGTAGACGATGGCTGGGCAAATATTAGGCGATCGCTACGAAGTCGAGCGGCAGATTGGTAAACAAACCGGACGTTGGACATTGCTTGCCCGTGACCTCACCACTCAAGAACGGGTGGTCATCAAGCTGCTGTTTTTGGATGATGCGCTTGAATGGGACGATTTAAAGCTGTTTGAGCGTGAGGTTGAGATCCTTAAGTCCCTCTCGCATCCGGCAATTCCTCGCTATCTGGGCTTTTTTGAGCACCAACTGCCCAATGACAAGGCACTAGCTCTCATTCAAACCTATGTTGAAGGCAAATCGCTAGAGCAGTGCCTACAAGAGCGACGGCTGTTTACGGAAGCAGAAACCAAACAGCTTGCTAAAGCGCTACTGCATATACTGGTCTACCTGCATGGGCAGCACCCACCGATCGTGCATCGTGATATCAAACCCAGCAATATCCTGTTAGCAAACCGTCAGGCGTACCTGGTCGATTTTGGGTCGGTCAAAGCGCTAACAAGCAGTGGCGACACTAGCGCTTTTACGGTAGTGGGCACCTACGGCTACATGCCGCCAGAACAATTTAGCGGACGTGCGCTTCCTGCCTCCGATCTCTACAGTCTGGGTGCGACTCTTACCGCAATGCTGGCAGGTGCTCACCCCTCTAGCCTGCCTCACAAAGGCGTAAAAATTGATTTTGAAAAGATTGCTCAGCTCAGTCCAGCCTATGTGGAATGGCTGGAATGGTTAACCGATCCAAACCTGGAGCGACGGGCAAAATCAGCCCAAGAAGCACTGTCAGCCTTAGAGCAGGGAGGACGGAGACCCACGACGATCGCGCCCGTTATCAAACCCACTGAGACCAAAATTTCTCTTGTCAAAGAGGCAAACAGCTTAGAAATTCTGTTGCCGTCTCTATTAGGACAAGCTCACCTCCACATTGACCCACAGCAAATTTCGTTTACCAGTAGACGCTTGGGCTTTCAGTCTGGTCGTCCTCAGACTGCACCCCGCAACCAGGTGAGTCGGCTTGAGTACCGCAAAGCTGGCGGCGAACATGGTGATAGTGAATCCCAGCTTGCAGTTTGGGCAGGCACACAAAAGTATGAACTTCGCAGTCATCCACCGTTGACAACACCAGAACTAGACTGGCTGGCATACGAACTTTCAACGTGGTTGCAACTGCCCATTAGTTGAAAGGCGTAAGCTTAAAGCGTTCAAGAAAGCTCATGACTCAGGCAAATGACGGTATCTCGCAGCTCGAACCCACCCGCATCCTAGTAGTCGAGGACGATCCGAACGATGTAGAGCTGATGTGGCTGGCGTTTCGCAACTATAACCTGGTGAATCAGATTGATCTTGTAACGGACGGTGAACAGGCGCTGCACTATTTACTCGGTCAAGAAGACAGCCCACCGCGTTCGCTACTACGCCTCGTTTTGCTTGACCTGAAGCTACCCAAAATTAGTGGCATACGCGTCTTGCAAACGTTACGTAACCATCCCCGCACACAAAGGCTCGTGGTCGTCGTCATGACCGCTTCTGAAGAAGACAGTGATCTAAATACTTGCTACGATTTAGGGGTTAATAGCTACATTGTGAAACCTCTAGATTTTCAGCAGTTTTTAGATGTGGCGCGGGACGTTGGGCTTTACTGGATGCTACTGAACAAGCCCCCGCTGTTTCCTTCTTGAAGTTTTTGCTATGTCCGAGTGTCAGCAGTCAACGCTTCAGGTAGGGTTAGCAATGTCATCAAATCTGCGTGCGCTAATTGTAGAGGACGAGCCAGTCGATGCTGAGTTGATTACTTTGGCGTTGGCAGCGGCACAGGTTGAGGTTGCTTGCGAAGTGGCGGATACGCTTGCAGACTGTGAGCATTTATTGCAAACTCGCTCTTGGGACGTGGTGCTGTCGGATTATCGGCTGAAAGGGTTTACGGGCAATCAAGTCTTGAGCCTGCTGCAACAGTCGGAACAACAAATTCCGTTTATTTTAATTACAGGCAGTCTGGGCGAAGAAGCGGCTGTAGAGTGCATTAAGGCAGGCATGACAGATTATGTGCTGAAAGATCGTCTGTTTCGTTTGCCCACAGTACTGAAGCGATCGCTACACGAATTTGAGCTGCGTCGCCAGCAGCAGTCAGTCATGGTGCAAATTCGTCAGCAAGCACAACGAGAAACCATCATCAATCGCATTGTGCAGGCGATGCGCGAAACCCTGGTGCTGCATGAGGTGCTGCAAACGACGGTTGATATGGTACGGGAGGCTCTCTGCCTTAGCTGTTGCCTTGTTGTGTGCCCAGACATGAGCGGTGAGATGAAGGTTCGCACGATGAGTGAAGCGCCTCACGCCTGGAGAGCGTTGTTGGCTCAGCCTTGTGCAATGTTCTTGCAGTATGAAAAATCTTTGAGGCAGGGCGAACTGGTTGTCGTGGATGCGGTTGATCAAATTCAACGGGTGGAGGCGCGGGCACTAGCGGTAGAGTATCGCACCCATGCCTTTTTGCTCGTGCCTTTGATCTATCAACAAGAGTTTCTGGGCTGTCTGTCTTTGTATCAATGCGATCGCGATCGCACTTGGACAGCAGACGAAATAGCGATGGTGAAGGCGATCGCGGATCAATGCGCGATCGCCATTTATCAGGCGCAACTCTTTAACCAAGTACAACAGCAGGCACAACGCGAACAGTTGCTCAATCAGATCGCCTGCATTCTTAACTCCAGCCTTGACCCAGAGTATATTTTGCAAGAAATTACTCGTCTAACAGGCACCTGTCTTACCGTCGATCGAGCCTTCATTTTTGCCATTCGGGGTGACCAGATTCACATTGTCGAGGAGTGGCAGGCAGCTAATACCATGCTGTCCATGCTCAACCTCACATTCCCGCTGGCAGAGTGGTCAGATTTGTTAGACCCACAGGCTGACTTCTACACTAAGCACGTCTTGCATGCGCCAGTTTATGCTGCGCTCGAACCCACTCCAAGCAGGCTGCTCCACAACCACGACTACCAAGCCAAGTCAGTGGTTAGCGTACCGATATTCATTCGCGATCAGCTCTTTGGCGGCATTTGCCTCAATACTATCGCCCAACGGCAGTTCACAGACGGTGAAATTCACCTGCTACAGCAAATTGGCGATCAGGCGGCGATCGCGCTTTACAACGCCCAAAGCTATGAGCGGTTGGAGCAGCTTGTACAGGTACGCACCCAGGAGCTAGAGCGCGAAAAACAGCTTTCTGAAGCTGCCAACAGCGCCAAAAGCGAATTTCTTGCAAACATGAGCCACGAATTGCGCACACCCCTCACGGGCATTTTGGGCTTTTCTAGCCTTCTCCTGAAGCAAATTTTTGGACCCCTGAACGCCAAACAGCAGCAATACCTCGAAAATATTGCGGTGTGCGGCGATCACCTCCTGTCGCTGATCAATGACCTGCTGGATTTGTCGAAAATCGAAGCAGGGCGAGATGAACTCATGCTACAAACGATCGAGGTCAAAGAACTCTGTATTACCTGTCTTTCCTTTATCCGAGAGCAGGCAAATAACAAGGGGTTGCAGATTGTATTGGCGATCGCTCCTGACGTGGCAACGCTCACCGCTGATAGCCGCCGCCTTAAACAAATTCTTGTCAATCTGCTCTCAAATGCGGTTAAATTCACTGAAGAAGGAACGGTCACACTGGCAGTGGAACAGGTGAAGGCTGCAAGCCAAACGGATCAGAGTACCGCAGACCGTGCTCCAGCAGCCTTTGTACAATTTCACATTACCGATACGGGCATCGGCATTGCCCAGCAGGATCTTCCCATTCTGTTTCAGCCCTTTCAACAATTGGATAGCGGGTTAGACAAAAAATACCAGGGCACTGGGCTGGGGCTTGCACTTGCCCGCAAACTTGCTCAACTGCATGGCGGCGATTTGACCGTCACGTCCCACATCGGTCATGGTAGCCGCTTTAGCCTGAGTTTGCCAGTAGAAAGGGCTTGAGTAGAGGGCAGAAGGTAGAAGTCAGGAGCCAGGAGTCAGAAGACAAAAGGCAGAATGAACTCAAAACTTTTTCACTCCTTACCGCTCACTCCTTGCTCCTCACCTTTTCAATAACGGTTTGCAAGCGCGATCGCAGTGCCTCTGCCATTTGATACGTCAGACGCGCTTGCGTTTTACCGTTTGGTTGCACTTGCTTCCAGGGCTGCTCCACTGGCTGAATGTAGTACTGCAAGCGAGTACGCCTTGCCCAGACACCCATTGAAGGAAACAGCACAAATACCAGCACTAGCGGCGACAGCGGAAACAATGGCATCCCCAACCAACGTGCCAGCCAGGGTATGTTAACGGTCAGTGGATGCAACGACTCGCTGCCAATGCAAACGATCGGCAGTACTGGAACGCGATCGCGTAAACTTAGCCGCAAAAAGCTGGGATCAAACGTTGCCAAGTGATAGCGCTGCTGCCAGCCTTTGCTCAACCCTCGCCAACCTTCGGGCGCGTACAGCAAAACACGCGGTTCGGCATGGCTGGCATTGGTCGCCGCCTCAAAACTTTGTCGCTCTGCCCGTACACCGCCCAGCACCTGCGTCCATCCCTTTGGGAGCCACCACATGAGCCAGGGATGGTCAAAAAAGATGGGGTGCGCCAGCGGCTGTATCTGCCAATCACGCTGCTGGCTCAGCAAGAGACCCAGACTCACAAAATCCCACGGAAAGCACATGCCAGCATGGTTCATCGCCACAATCAATGAACCTTTTTCAGGCAGATTCTCAACGTCAAGCAGTGTGGCGCGAAAATAACGGCTGACGATCGGCGTGAGAATTTCTTGCTGAAACGCTTTTTGGTAGACCGGATCAGGTTCGGTGTTGAGGATTGTTGCGGGCGATTGCACGAGCGATCGCACCTTGAGGCGTAGCCAGCGCAGTAGCAGCGCCAGATAAAACCCACCTGGAAGCAGAAACAGTCCGTATTCTAGCCACCGCCAGCCGCCCTCATCAGGTTTGTAGTGCTGCCAATGACGGTTGAACAAAATTAGCCAACCGGGAGGATACCAGAGACAGAACCAATCAAACCAACCAAAGCGATAGGGCTGAGTCAACGCGTTAACCCACTAACGATTCGTCGCTCTCCACGTTCTTCCCGGCTGCTGGCAGTTCTAAACAGTAGCCTGCACCATACACAGTTTTGATATAGCGGGGATGGCGTGGATCAGGTTCTAGCTTGGTTCTGAGATGGCGAACATGTACCCGGATCGTTTCAATGTCATCATTGGGGTCGTAGCCCCACACTTCTTTCAAAATTTCGCTGGGTGAGACCGTTTGACCGTGCCGTTGCAGCAGGCAATGCAGCAGCTCAAACTCCAGGTGAGTCAGCTTCACGGTCTGGTCAAACCAAAGCACTTCAAAGCGTTCCGGCACCAGGGTTAAGGAACCATAGTTTAGGATTTCACTGTGCTTGGCGGCTTGCGGAATGCGATCGGTGCGACGTAGCAGCGCCCGTACGCGCGCCAGCATTTCCTCAATTTCAAAGGGCTTGGTGAGATAATCATCGGCACCCGCATTAAAGCCTTCTACCTTATTTTGCGTCTGACTCAGCGCCGTTAGTATCAAAACAGGAATATCGGCTGTGCGCTCGTCGCGGCGTAGACGCTGGCAAACGGTGAAGCCATCGACTTTAGGTAGCATCAAATCGAGCATGACTAGATCGGGCTGTAGCTGTAAAGCAATCGCTTGACCCTTAACGCCATCAGCCGCCTGGCTTACGTCGTAGCCTGCCATTTCAAGGTTTACGGCGACGAGTTCTGAAATTACAGGGTCATCGTCGATGACGAGTATCCGGGGCATCGCTCAAGGAAGTAAAGGTGCTGATTGCTTACAACTGTGAAGCATGACGAAGATGTCTGTACAAATTATAAGCAGGGAATCTAAATCTTTTCTAAAGAAAGCAATCCTTCTTAGGAAAAATTTTCTATGTAAGGCTGTTGCTCAAGAACCGTGCTTTGAAGCCGAAGCGAATTGAAGACGAACGGGCATTAGGAACTATCGCACTGTCTGACAGAATCCCTTAGAATGCTGATGACCAGCAGTTGATGCGAGTCGTGGGTGGCGAGGCACCTTTACTGGCAGATCTTCTCGAAGGAAGTCTGCGATCGACCCACTCGTTTCGCTTGATGCCCATCAGTAGCTAAAACATTGATAGTACTTGCGCTAGTCGTGATCGCCCTGGTCGGAGTCTCGCTCTATGCCGCCAAATTACGCCGCATGGCTGCAATGGCTCCCCACCTGACGATCGCAGCCGATGACGCTAGTGCGGCAACAGCGCACGAGCAACGTACTCCGTTAGCCATCGCTTCTGTTTCAGTGATCATTCCTGTTTACAACGAAGCGGATAACGTAGAAGCGTGTGTGCGGTCTGTTTTACAGGAAACGACCCGTTCAGCGGCACCAGTAGAAGTTTGGGTCGTGGATGACCAGTCTAGCGATGCCACCTTGACGATCGCTCAAACGCTTCAGGCAACGCTCAACGAGCCGCGCCTACAAGTGCTGGCAGGCAAACCCAGACCCGCTCAGGAACTCTGGATGGGCAAGAACTGGGCATGTACGCAGGCAGCAGAGCAAGCAACAGGCGAGTTTTTGCTGTTTTTGGATGCCGATGTCCGGTTAAAGCCGGGAGCGATCGCGGCTGCTGTTCAGGAAGCAGAAGCAAAGCAGTTAGATTTGCTCACCTGTAGTCCGGCGATCATCTGTGGCTGTCTTGCAGAATGGCTAGTGCAGCCCATACTGATGAACCAACTGCTTGCGGAGCTTGATTTTGCAGCCGTTGCCGATCCTGCGACCGAAACCGTTTTTGCGGCGGGACCATTCATGCTGTTTCGTCAGTCTGCCTATCAAAAGATTGGGGGGCATCGGGCTGTCGCCAGCCAAGTGGTTGAAGATGTCGAACTGGCACGGCGCATTAAAGCGAGTGGCTTAAAGCTGGAGCTTTTGCTGGCTAACGATTTGGCAACCGTGCGCATGTATCGTTCCTTCGCGGCACTTTGGGAAGGCTGGACAAAAAATCTCTACCTGGGCACGCAGCGCAACCTTACAGCAGTCAGCCTCTTTGCCGTCACCATGTTGATGCTGTACGCCATCCCCTGGCTAGGGCTTGTAGTGGTTCTCTGTAAAACCGCGATCGATACAGTAAGTGTCGTCGATTTTCTGATCGCTGGCAGTTCGATCACGGCAATTTTGCTGCACTATGATATTCGACGGTCTGGCGGTAGCGCTTCTGCCATTCCCACGCGCTATTGGTGGCTATCTGGTATGGGCGGCGCGCTGGTGGCAGCGATCGCAATTGCCTCGATCATTAAAACGGAAACTGGCTGGGGCTGGACTTGGCGCGGGCGATCATTGCAATTGCCAGACGCTTAGAAGACTAAAGGGTTGTTAGTTGTTAGATGAGGCAAACGGTAGAAGGTACAAAGTAAACGGCAAGAGGAAACAGAAAACAGAACGAACTCAAAACGTTATCCCTCTCTGCCAACGCAAAACTCAAAACTCTCCCATCCTCATGAAACTCGACATCGTTGTTCAGGTTCTCATCGAAATCGTGATCGTCATCGGGCTTTCCCGCTTGGTTGGTTTAGGCTTTCGTCGGCTCAACCAACCGCTGGTGATTGGTGAGATTGTTGCTGGAGTGATGCTCGGACCTTCTTTGCTGGGGCTGCTTGCACCCAGTGTGGCGGCTGGGCTTTTTCCACCGGAGACCATTCCTTTTCTGAATGTGCTATCTCAGATTGGGCTGATCTTTTTCATGTTTTTGATTGGGCTGGAGCTAGACCCGAAGTACCTCAAGAGTCAGCTTAATATCGCTGTTTTAGTTTCTCACGTCAGCATTTTGGTGCCGTTTTCGCTGGGGACAGTGCTGGCGCTGTTGCTGTATCCGCTGGTGTCGAGTGGCAGCGTCTCGTTTACTGCCTTTGCACTCTTTTTGGGTGCAGCGATGTCGATTACAGCGTTTCCAGTCTTGGCGCGTATTTTGACAGAGAACAACCTCCAGAGTACGCGGCTGGGGTCGCTGGCGTTAACCTGTGCGGCTGTCGATGATGTGACGGCATGGTGCTTGCTGGCGCTGGCGATCGCAGTGACCCGCACCAACAGCATGACCGGGGCGATTCCAACCGTGTTGCTGTCGCTGCTTTACATCGTCTTTATGGTGACGGTGGGACGGAAGTTTCTGAAAAATTTTGCTAATTATTACGATCGCAGCGGACGGTTAAATCAGTTTGTGCTGGCAGTCATCTACATCGGGGTTGTTGTTTCAGCGCTCATCACCGAGTTGATTGGCATTCACCTGATTTTTGGTGCCTTTTTGATTGGCGCAGTCATGCCAAAACATCCAGGGCTAACGCGAGAACTGGCGCAAAAAACAGAAGATTTTGTGCTGACGTTTTTGCTGCCCATTTTCTTTGCCTACAGTGGACTACGGACTCAAATCGGCTTGCTCAATAGTCCATTTCTGTGGCTGTTGTGTGGGCTAGTGGTGGCGGTGGCGATCGTGGGCAAATATTTTGGCACTTACTTTGCCGCCAGATTTTCTGGCATCGACAAGCGAGAATCGGCGGCGTTAGGCTGGCTCATGAATACGCGGGGCTTGACCGAGCTGATTGTACTGAATATTGGTCTGAGCCTGAATGTCATCTCGCCGCTGCTTTTTACGATGCTGGTGATTATGGCGCTGGTTACAACGTTCATGACATCGCCACTGCTGGAGTGGGTGTACCCCAAACGGCTCATTCGCCAGGATGTTGTGCAGCCGCTTGGGGACGACATTGAGCCTGATTACCGCATTCTTGTCCCCATTTCAAACCCCAGCACTCAGAAGGGGTTGATTCAACTGGCAGTGACGATCGCGCTGGGTGACCCAGAGTCGCCCAAAATTCCCATGTCTGCTGCTATTTATCCTTTAAGTCTGATTCAACTGGATGAAGAATATGCGTTTGGTAGCACACCCGCAGAGGCAGAACGGCTGATCGCCGAACGGGAGCAGCGTATGGCTGAACTGGTCGCCAGTTTGGAGCCACCGCAAGTGCGCTCAGTCATTCGTCCGATCATTCGGGTAGCGACGGATGTGGCGCAAGAGGCAGTCCGAGTTGCCGAGAACGATCGCGCCGATCTCATCTTATTGGGATGGCATCGCCCTGCCTTTAGCCGGAATCGTCTGGGTGGTCGGGTGGGGCAAATTCTCAGCACTGCCCGCACGGATGTTGCGGTCTTTGTCGATCGTCAGCAGAGCAAACTTCAAAAGCTCCTGGTGCCCTACGTCTCCAACATCCACAACGATCTCGGTCTCGAAATTGCCCTACGCATTCTGGTGAACTCCCAAGACTCCACGCTCACCATTCTGAGCGTTACCCAGAGCCATCAAGCGAACGAGCGTACCTACGAGTTTCGCACGTTGATGGAGCAACTACCTGCTTCAGTGCGCGATCGTATTCATACGCCCCAGATCGAATCCAGCAACCCCGTTGAAGCAGTCGTTGAAGCGTCGGCAGCGGCAGACCTAACGATCGCCGGAGCCAGTCGCGAATGGGGACTAGAACGCCAAACATTAGGCTTCTACGCTGACCAACTGGCAGTACAATGCCATTCCTCACTACTCATCACCCGCCGTTACAGTCAAGTGACTGCACACCTGTCATCGGTTTTAAGCGCCGTAGAAGAGACGGAGCGTGAAGCAGATCAGTCAGAAGCGCTGACGTAGCAAAGGGATGCAGATGAGAAGCCGGGGAAGCAGAGGCGTAGGGGAAGTTTTGCATAGTGCTTTCGTGGTAGAGATTGTTGAGCTTCGGGTTTCCTTCTCATCTCCCTTGCTTCCCTACCGCCTGCCCTCTGTCTTCTAACAACCAGCAACTAATAACTAACAGCCAGCACATGGGCAATCATTTCAGTCTCAAATCTCTCAGCTTTTACGGTGGCGCGCTTTCTTTTGTCGTCATTCTATTTAGTGTTGTCACTGCGTATGGCGAAGCGAATCTGAAAGCGGCTCAAAAAATTGATGGTCGCTACCAGATTCCCGCCCAAGCTCTGCCGGGATGCTTGAAGTCGGAGCAGCTAATTTTGTTGGTACAGCAGTCTGGCGTTTACTTAACCGGGTCGCTGCTTGCGGCTGATGCGGCTGAGACACTGGGCAGACGTGCAGCCGAACGTCCTGCAATGACTGGAAACTGGGATGGTAAACGGCTTACGTTACAGGGCGCAGCAACCTATCTGCCACAATGCCAGGGTGAAGTGAAAATTCAGGGCACGATCGCGCAACAAACCCTCAATGGCACGCTCAGTCTAAGCGCCGCCCCTGGTGATAGTCCTTTTACAGCGACCCAAGAAGCGACCCAACCCAAACAGTCTCAGGGGCATTGATGATTGCTTTAGGCGCTTATAGCTGATGACTAACTCCAGGACAGACGCTCTATTTCAGGTCGATCGTTTACGGGTGGCGTATCCTCGGCATGGAGCGGATGCGATCGCGTGGGCAGTGGACGATGTTTCGTTTAGCCTGAATCCTGGGGAAAAACTGGGGCTTGTGGGAGAGTCTGGCTGCGGCAAGAGTACGCTGGGAAGAGCCGTCATGCGGCTGCTGCCTGAAGACACCTCTATTTCGGGACAGGTAACGTTTGCCGGTCAATCTGTTTTTGACTTCTCGGCGGCGGCATTACGGCGCTTTCGAGGCGAAGCTGTGGCGTTGATTTTTCAAGACCCCATGACGCGCCTTGACCCGCTGATGACGATCGGGGATCACTGCGTAGAGACGCTACGCTCGCACCAGCCCAGGCTTGCTCGGCGACAGGCAAAAGCGCAGGCGATCGCTACACTGGAAGCCGTCAACATTCCTGCTAGTCGCTGGTCACAGTATCCCCACGAGTTTAGTGGTGGGATGCGGCAACGGGTGGCGATCGCGCTGGCGCTGCTGCTGAATCCTAAACTCATCGTGGCGGATGAACCCACCACGAGCCTGGATGTCACCGTCGCCGCCCAAATTTTGCGCGAACTCACGCGGCTCTGCGCGGAACGGCAAATGGCGCTGCTGATCATTTCTCACGATCTGGCGATGATTGGCGAATATTGCGATCGCATCGCGGTGATGTATGGCGGCAAGTTTGTGGAAACGGGCGCGACTCAGGCTGTGTTGCAAACGCCTCAGCACGAGTACACGCGATCGCTGTTGAACGCGGTATTGCATCTTCAAGCGGTTGATTTAGGGAGAGGGGTGAGGGGTGAGGAGAGAGGAGTAAGGAGTGAGGAAACGGCTGATCTAGCAACCAGGAATCAATCTGCTGTGCCGTTGCTTCATCTCGAAAATCTGACGCAACACTATACGTTGGAGCAAAATTTCATTACCCGCTTGTTTTCATCGGCTGGCCAGACGATTAAAGCGGTCGATGGCATTACCTTGGATTTGTATCCTGGCGAAACGCTGGGTTTGGTGGGGGAGTCGGGCTGTGGCAAAAGTACGTTATCGCGCACAATTTTGCAGTTGATTCGCCCGACGGCAGGCAAGGTAGAGTTTTTGGGGCAGAACCTGATCGGGTTGTCTCGGCAGGCAATGCGACGGCAGCGGCGGCAAATGCAGATGGTGTTTCAAGACCCACATGCGTGTTTAAATCCCATGATGACAGTAGGGGAAAGCATTGCCGATCCGCTGCGGATTCACCAATTAGCCGCTCCTCCTGTGGCAAAGAGGCAGGTCATGGACATGTTAGAGCGCGTGGGTTTGAGTCCAGGGTCGTCCTTTTACGATCGCTATCCGGCGCAACTTTCGGGCGGACAGCAACAGCGAGTGGCGATCGCGCGCGCCCTGATCACGCACCCGCAACTGCTGATCTGCGATGAACCCGTCAGTATGCTGGATGCCAGCGTGCAGACACAGGTTCTGGCGCTCATGCAAGACTTAAAGCACGAGTTTCACCTGACCTACTTGTTTATTACGCATGACCTCTGGGTGGCAAGGTTTTTCTGCGATCGCATTGCGGTGATGAACGCAGGCAAAATCGTCGAGTTGGGGTCAACGCAGGACATTTTTACGCACCCTCAACATCCTTACACGCAGGCACTCCTCCAGGCAGCGCCATTGCTAGCAAGGCAGTCAGACGATCGCACTTAAACTATCGCTCGATCTGCTTCTGGTCTCAAAATTCCGACTTACAGACCTGAAGCTGCACCCTCACAGCTTAAAACTCCGCCTACTGCTTTGCAGAAGCATCCTACAGCACCCGAAACGTCACCGTCTGCACTCGAAACGCCGACCCTTCAGCACGGAACTTCGAGAGCGAAACACGGCGCTCCAGCCTCAAAGCTCAAAACTTTGACCTTCAAACTTGGAACGCCAAGATGCTTGGCAATTCACGCCCATCGTCCGACCACAACTCGGATCGTGCCATCTGCCAACACGTCCTCTTCTTCTACCGTAAAACCTTGAGCGGGTGCTGTTGCCATCAAGACATGATACCCGTAGCGTTGCGTCACCTGATTAAGCCACTGTTGAGAGTATTGGCGGCGATCGTACTCCGAGATCATCGCTTCAAACGTGCCATCCGTCTGTCGCTGGAAGCCCATATCATTGCTGGCACCGCCAATATGCTTGCGCCGAATAATCACCTCTGCCGTTTGCGATCGAATGTCGCCCTGAAAACCATAAAGATGCTGGGCAGTATCATGCACCTCGACCTGCTTAAAGCCGACATCCGACAGCGCTTTCACCAACGCAGCGGCATCTTTGATTTGAGTTTTGATGGCAGTGAAGTGGGACATGGGAGGGGAAAGGATGAGGGATAAAGGATGAAGGCTAAAGGATGAAGGCTAAAAGATGAAGGCGGGGGCGGCAGGGGAAGCGGAGGCGGCAGGGGATTGTTCCAAACTCAAAACTTATCCTTCATACTTCATACTTCATACTTTCCCCTCATCCCTCATCCCTCTCTGAATGGTGAGTCGCTTCAGTTCTTCAACAAGCTGCACATCTTGTGAGGCAGTACGTGCGCCTGCTTCGGCTGCCCACTGTTTGAGGGCTTCGATTTGGTCGCGGGCGATCGCGGCGAGGGGAACCGTTTCTTCGATCGATCGTACAATATCCTCTGTGGTGAAATCCTGCCGCTGCCCGCTGGAACCGCGACCAAACGCCTGGTGCATCGCATCGATGATGACCTGCTCAATTTCGGCACCGCTAAAATTCTTTGCCTGTCGTGCCAGCAGCCCACAGTCAAATTCGCGTAAGCGCGTGGGACGCAACCGTTGCAGATGCACTCTGAAAATGTCCTGGCGTTCTGGTTCGGTGGGCAGATTGAGAAAGAAAATTTCGTCAAAGCGTCCTTTCCGCAGCAGCTCAGCAGGCAGAATTTGCACATTATTAGCGGTGGCGACGATGAAGACAGGGCTGGTCTTCTCCTGCATCCACGTAATCAGGCTACCAAACACGCGACGACTGGTGCCCGAATCGCCATCTGAACCACTGTTGATATTGCCAAAAGCTTTGTCGATTTCGTCAATCCACAGTACGCAAGGCGCGATCGCCTCTGCAATTTGAATCATCTGACGCACTCGGCTTTCACTTTCGCCGACAATACCGCCAAACAAGCGTCCCGAATCGAGCCGGAGTAGAGGAAGCCGCCATTCGTGGGCGATCGTCTTTGCCGAAAGCGATTTTCCCGTGCCTTGAATGCCTACCAGCAACACACCTTTGGGATTGCGAATGCCGTAGCGCCGCGCCTCTTCGGTAAACACATCTTGCCGCGTCTGCACCCACTGCTTCAGGTGCTCTAGCCCACCCACATGCTTCAGTGACTCTCGCACCGTGAAAAATTCCAGGATGCCGGTCTGTCGGATGGCTTGCCTCTTGGCTTCCAGCACACCGCTAATGTCCGCTTCAGTCACGTGCTGTCGGGCTGCCAACGCTCTTGCCAACACACGCTGAATGCGAGTCCCGCTTAATCCCTGACAGGCTTTGACCAGTTGTTCTCGCGCCAGCCCCGTCACCTTCAGCTTTTCGGGCACCACCAGTTGCGAGATGAGGTGATCAATTTCTTGCGGGTTCGGTAAGGGAAAATCAATGACGGTGACTTCTTCGCTCAATTCGGTTGGTAGCGCTAACGTATGGCTGATCAACACCAATGTTTTACGAGTACGCTTCAGATCTTTCGCAAGGTTCTTGATCTCGCGCACAACGGGAGCATTTTTGTCGCTGGTTGCGTTTTGTAACAGTGGATGGAGGTCATAGAGTACGAAGATGGTCTCCTCCTTTGCGGGTGCTTTGGCGATGCGATCGAGCGCTGCCATCACGCTTCCTTTCGCAGACCCGTTGTCACTCCAACCACGCACAACGTCCCATAGCAGCACATGACGCTGGGGCTGTACTTTTGCTGCGACTTGCTGCAAGACTGCCTCTACAGGCTCTTCTTCTACCGCCACAATGTAAAGCAACGGGTAGTGTGCCCGAATCATCAAATCGAGTTCCTCGATCAAGTCGTGGTGCGGGATGAAAGGAGTAACCGTCGGTTTGGGAAGGGGCAATCGATCAGGCATGAGGGAAAACGTGAAGGCTAGTCAGAGTCCGATCGCCGACTTCTAGAATGCGGCTACTGGCTGAAGAAGTAACTAACGATAAGAAGCAAGCTGAAAGATTGAAGGGCTTCAGAGCCTTACTTTAGGGGATTTTTCAAGCGGAGCGTTGAAAACTGAAGCATTTAGTGCTAGCTTTTGTTTAACTGAATAGTCAGCCTAATTTGACCTCTGGCATTTTAAGTCTACAACGCTTAAGACAGAGCAAAAAGCGGGGGAACCAACGTTACCCGAAAGTATGGGGCGTATTTTCAAAGACGCTTTGCCGATCTGGCGAACGCTTTGATCAAGGGTATCTCTCAACCCTAGCCCGACAGCTAACCTCGTAGGCATTGAGAGAAGACTGATTGATGATTGCTTCGTAGTAGCAGCGTTTGATGCCTGTTTCTATGCAGTGTCGGTTTCATCAGACTTCTTGACTGGGCACTCAGTGACAGAAACCTTCTGATGAAATGAGGTGCAAGCCATGACATTGCTGCTAAGTCTGGTAGCGGATGCCAGCTACGCGACGGCTAAACGCTTTCGCACATTGCTTTTAAGAGATACGGTGCTTTTGCCGATCGCTGGTTTTGCAGGCGTTCTCGCTTTATGGTGGTTGCTTGCTACTGTTAGAAGCGAGATTATGCCAACACCTTGGCAAGCGTTAACAGCAAACTGGGATGCCATCACCCATCCCTTTTACAGGCGGGGTCCCGGCAATCTGGGCATCGGCTGGCTTTTGTTGGCGAGCATTCGTCGCGTTCTAATTGGGTTTGTGTTGGGGGCGATCGTCGCTGTGCCCATCGGGTTTCTGATCGGGCTTTATCGTCCTGCTTATCTGGCGCTCAATCCGCTCATTCAAGTCTTCAAGCCCGTTTCCCCGCTGGCGTGGCTGCCGATCGCATTGGCAATCTTTAATCTGGCGGATCCATCCGCTATTTTTGTGATTTTCATCACCTCTCTTTGGTCAACCGTCATCAATACGGCATTGGGTGTTTCGAGCGTGCCTCAAGACTACATTGATGTTTCTCAAGTGCTAGAAATGCCTCGCTGGCGGCAGCTTACAAAGATTATTTTGCCAGCCAGCTTGGACTATATTTTCACTGGGTTACGTATCAGTCTTGGTGTGGCGTGGTTGGTGATTGTGGCAGTTGAAATGCTGACGGGTGGTGTTGGTATTGGCTTTTTTGTGTGGGATGAGTGGAGCCGCTTAAACCTGAGTGCCGTCTTTCTGGCAGTTGTCTTGATCGGTCTTACAGGATTGATTCTTGATTGGCTGCTTTGCAAGCTTCAAGAAGCCGTCACCCATCGACCAGTGCAAGCATGAGTCGGTGCTTTTTGAGCGTTGCGATCGCAATGATAGCGAGCGCGTTGACACCGAAGCTTTAAGCCTTGAGCACTCCCAAAGCAACCCTGACAGCTTGGCGCTAGCCATCAATTAACTAACGCGCTAGCCATCAATTAACTAACGCGCTAGCCATCAATTAACTAACGCGCTAGCCATCAATTAACTACGCGCTAGCCATCAACTAACGGCTACCCACCCCGTAGCTGTGGGTAAGTTCTTCATCGAGCAACACACTATGCATGATCGTGAACGCTGGTCACGGCGCAAATTTCTCACTGCAACCGGGGCATCGCTTACAGGTGCAGCACTTTTTTCACTCAATATCGATGGCGATCGCAGCCCATCAGCGTCAACGTCGGAAGCGCTGGCAGTTGAACCGATCGTTAATGCTAAGACACTGGAAAAGCCCAATCTTGTGATTGGCTATGTGCCTGTGAATGATTGTGCGCCGTTTGCGATCGCCTGGAAGAAAGGCTTCTTTCGCAAATACGGTTTGAACGTCAAACTCAACCGTGAAGCCAGTTGGGCAACGGCGCGTGATGGCATTATTTTTGGTCGCCTTGATGCCGCTCCCGTTGTTTCTGGTGCTGTAACAAATGCACGCACTGGGGCGGAGGGTGCCAGACATGCCCCGCTCTGTGCGGCGATGACCATTCACCGACACGGCAACGCAATTACCATGAACCGTGCCATGTGGGAGGCAGGCTTACGTCCCTGGCGGGAATATAATGGCAACTTGGAAGCCTTTAGCCGGGACTTTCATCGCTATTTCAGCAACCTGCCCTCCGAGAAGCGCATCATGGCGGTGGTGCTGAGTTCCGCGATCTACGAATATTTTGTGCGCTATTTGATTGCGGCTGTGGGCATCAACCCGCTCGAAGAATTTCGCATTATGGTGGTGCCGCCGCCGCAGATGTTGGTCAATATGCGGATTGGGGCGATGCAGGCATACATGGTCGCTGAACCCTGGAATACTCGTGCGCTTAAGGGCAATGAAGGCATTGGCTTTACGTTTGCACAAGGGCACGAAATCTGGCGGGGGCATCCCGATCGCGTGTTAGCCGTGCAGGATTCCTTCATCCACGAAAATCCCAAGACCTATCGATCGCTGGTGAAAGCCATGATTGAAGCCTGTCGTTATTGCAGCGATCCCAACCATCGGCAAGAGGTGGCAGAACTGATATCAGAGCGATCGTTTACGGGCGCAAAACTCAAGCTGACTCGTCCCGGTATTTTGGGCACATACGATTACGGTGGGTTTGACGGGCGATCGCGCCTTGTGAACAAATCAGATGAGACCACGATCTTTTTTGACCTGCCTGCCGACCTGGCAACCGCAGAAGGCAGTATTCCCAACAATCACTCGACGTTTCTCTGGCAATCCCAAAGCCTCTGGCTGATGACTCAAGCAGCAAGGTGGGGGCAAATTCCTGCCATTCCGCCCCAGGCAGAACAAATTGCGCGTCAGGCATGGCGTACCGACCTGTATCGAGACATTGCCGCAGAGTTGGGCATTGCATGTCCCAAAGAGGATTACAAAGTTGAACCGGGTGCGTTGTTTATCGACAACAAGGCGTTTGATCCCAGCGACCTGCATGGGTATCTCAAAAGCTTTGAGATTCGTGCCAACCAACCGACCACCATCTATCTTACTTAGACCAAAGTGAGCTGACTCTGAAACGTATTCCACAGGAGGTTCTGATGCTCAATTTTTCTCCTCAGCCTGCGCATGAATTGCGTCCAGAGGCTACATCGACTGCCTTTCTGGCCATTGAGAATCTCGTCAAAGCGTATCCAACCGCTCGGGGTGGACGAGCGATCGTGCTGGACAACATCAACTTGACGCTCGGCGAACAAGAATTTGTAGCGATCGTGGGACATTCTGGCTGCGGCAAATCGACGCTGTTACGGCTGGTGGCAGGGTTAGAGCCAATCACTCAGGGCAGTATTCGCCTGGAAGGTCAACCAATTGATAAACCGGGATCTGATCGCATGATGGTGTTTCAGCAATACTGTCTGTTGCCCTGGCTCACGGTACGCCAAAACATTCGCCTTGCGGTAGACGAGGTGTTTGAATCCTTGCCGCCTGCTGCCAAAGCCGATCTGGTCAACGAACATTTAGACATGGTGAATCTTACGGCGGCGGCGGCGAAGTACCCCGATCAACTGTCTGGCGGGATGAAGCAGCGGGTTGGCATCGCCCGTGCCTTGGTCGTGCGTCCAAAAATTTTGCTCATGGATGAACCGTTTGGTGCGTTGGATGCGCTGACTCGTGGCAAACTGCAACAACAAGTGCTCAAACTTTGGGAGCATCAACGTCAGGCAGTCATGATGGTTACGCATGATATTGATGAAGCGATTTACATGAGCGATCGCCTTGTTTTAATGACCAACGGACCAGAGGCGACGATCGGCGAAATTCTGTACGTGCCTTTTCCGCATCCGCGCGATCGCGAAGCCATTCGTCGCAATCCAGTGTATCAACAGCTTCATGCGGCTGCCCTGGATTTTCTCCTCCATCGGTTCGATCGGGAGGATTAAGTGCTCAAGCGCCTGCGGTACTTTAAGCAAGGACTTTGACTTTTGCATTGTGCAGGATACTCACATATAGCCCCAACGGATGTTTTTGAGCGATCGACCCACCACAATCAAAGCAGAATCCTGCCTTCACCTCAATGCCTCTCAATCTCAGACGTATAATAAAAGCTAATCCACATTGCTATAGACCTGTGACTACAACGCCTCGCCTCGCCCCTTTTCAAACGACAGCCGCTCTACCGCCAAATCGTCCCGATGCACTGGGGCGGTTTGGCAAATTCGGTGGTAAGTATGTCCCCGAAACGCTGATGCCTGCGTTGACTGAGTTAGAGGCAGCGTTTCAGCAGTATCGCGCCGATCCCGGTTTTCAGCAGGAACTTCAGGGTCTCTTGCGCGATTATGTCGGCAGACCCAGCCCGCTCTATTTTGCTGAACGGCTGACTGCTCATTACGCCCGACCAGACGGCACAGGCGCGCAAATTTACCTGAAGCGCGAAGACTTGAACCACACGGGCGCTCATAAGATTAACAATGCTTTGGCACAAGTGTTGCTGGCAAGGCGGATGGGTAAACAGCGCGTGATTGCCGAAACGGGTGCTGGTCAGCATGGTGTGGCAACTGCAACCGTATGTGCTCGCTTTGGGCTGAAGTGCGTCATCTATATGGGCGTGCATGACATGGAGCGGCAGTCATTGAATGTGTTTCGGATGCGGCTGATGGGTGCAGAGGTCTCTCCTGTTGAAGCGGGCACTGGAACACTGAAAGATGCCACCTCAGAAGCGATTCGTGACTGGGTAACGAATGTAGAGGATACGCATTACATTCTCGGCTCTGTAGCGGGTCCTCATCCCTACCCCATGATTGTGCGCGACTTTCATGCGGTGATTGGGCAAGAAACCCGTGTGCAGTGCCAGGAGAAGTGGGGCGGCTTGCCAGATATTTTGTTGGCGTGTGTGGGTGGTGGCTCTAACGCGATCGGGCTGTTTCATGAGTTCGTCGATGAACCCACAATTCGCATGATTGGCATTGAGGCGGCAGGCGAAGGTGTCAACACAGAAAGACATGCGGCAACGCTGACGCGGGGACGAGTTGGCGTCCTACACGGTGCGATGAGCTATCTGCTGCAAGACGAAGACGGTCAGGTGACAGAAGCGCACTCCATCAGTGCAGGCTTGGATTACCCCGGTGTAGGTCCCGAACACAGCTATCTCAAAGATCTGGGACGGGCAGAATACTACAGCATCACAGATGCTGAAGCGCTGGCAGCATTTCAGCGTTTATCCCAACTGGAAGGCATTATTCCAGCACTGGAAACTGCCCACGCGATCGCCTACCTCGAACCTCTCTGCTCTCAGCTTTCTGGCAGTCCCCGTATCGTCATCAACTGCTCCGGGCGTGGTGATAAGGATGTCCAAACCGTTGCAAAAGTCTTAAATTTCGCCTAGCAGGCGCATGGGTAGAGGCATTAAGAACAATCGTCCTTCAAGGCTGATGCGTTTGTAGCCAGATGATCAGATCATTTGGCTCAGAGAAATCAAGCAGGGCTTCTCCCAAATCTTCTAGGAGTAAGAGAGGTAAAGTAGAGATTCGCGCTCGGGTGGGTTCGTCGATCGTGCCGAATCGTTTAGCTAGCAACCGTAGCACCAGAAGTAATTCGCCTTCTTGCCGCCCTTCTTGCCGCCCTTCTTGCCGCCCCTCTTGCCGCCCTTCCTGAAGGATCTCCTGGTAGATAACCGACTCCCTCATCATGCCCTCCCGAAACATTTGCTGCACCAACGCTTTCTTGAAGCGTAGTCCTGCTAGTAGCTGTGTGTAAGCGGAAACTTGCTGTCGCTGTTGCGTTGATTCTATCCTATTAACTTGTTGAGCAACCTGATCAAGAAGTTGCTCCGGTGCAACAGTTGCCGCCAGCGATGCCAGCGGTAATAAGGCAACGTCCTCCAAAAAGATTGTTGGGTCTTCTTCCCAAAGGCGAATCACTCGATACTCGTGCCGTGTTGCCTCAAGGACAAAGGCTGTCTCAATGACTGCACTTTCTGACGGAGGAAGGAGCAAAACGACGACTTGGGTTACAGGCAACCGATAAAGGCGGTGCAGCCTGACCCAGTAGTCCAGCATCCTCAGCGGTAGCGGGGGATCGGACTCGAGCTTCACCTGAAATTCCAGGTGTAGGATGCGCTCTTGAGTTTGCAAAAGTGTGACCGAATCAGCTCGAATGGGTTCGATGCTCAACTCAGTTCTCAGCACCTTTACTGACGCTGGGGCTGCACCTAAAATCCAGGCTGCAAAGCGATCGGGGTACTTCTCTGATAGGAGTTTACAAAGATTGTCAAAGGCCATGACGGTAACCGTCTTAAAGGGTATCGCTCACTGCTTTTAACGCTTAAAGGGTATCCATCGATGATGGATACCCTTTAAGATCATGATGGAATTCGATGCGCTTAAGATCCTGCTGTAGACGCTGATGCTGCCGCTGCTTCTTCTGCTGCTGCCTCGGCTGCCACGGCACTCGATGGTGCCAGAACCGTTACCACAACGCGATCGGGTTCACCCAATGCCGCCACACCCTCTGGGAGCGAGAGTTCATGGACGTGCAGTGAATCGCCAACGTCCAGACCAGTGACATCAATTTCAATTGATTCTGGAATGAGATCGGGCGCGCAACGAACGCGAAGCTCAGTTAGACCCTGGTCGATCGAGCCACCGCTGTTCTTCACACCCGTCGCTTCGCCTACGAGGTTAATGGGCACATCGACATCTAGAGACTCTTGAGAGCCAACCGAAAAGAAGCTCAGGTGATAGACGTAGCCACGCCAAGGATGAGAATGCACCTCGCGTAACAAGGCTTTGCCTTTCCATGGCAACTCAGGCACATCCACCTGAATCAGCGTGTTATTGACAGAGGCATCGCGCACCAGCAGTTCAGCCGTCTTTGCTTTAACGGTCAGAGAAACGGATTCTGCACCTTTATGACCGTACAGCACAGCGGGGATCAAGCCAGCGCGGCGGAGGGCATTTGCCTTGCTACCAGCAGGGCGAGTTTGACATTCGAGCGTGAGTTCCATGGTGAATTAGGGGAGTAAGGGGAAAAGCTAAGGGCTAAAAGATGAACCCTAGAGGAAGTTTTTTATCCTCTAGCCTTCATCCTTTAGCCGTTCAAAATCAGACTTCTAGCTTGTGCGCTTCATTTGGCACTGCGCCATTGGTGTACAAAAGGGCACGTTTGGGGCCGTGGATAGGGTCTTCGACAATGATGGTCTGGTCGCGGCTGGCACCGAGAGACACGATCGCGATCGGCACCTCCATTAGCTCTGCCAGCATTTTGAGGTAAGCGAGCGCTGCTTGAGGCAAGTCGCTGAGCGATCGACAGTCAGCCGTAGACTGTTTCCAGCCAGGAACCACTTTGTAGACTGGCTGACAGCGAGAAAACTTGCGCGAGTTGCTGGGAAAATCGTGACAGATGATGCCATCGACTTCGTAAGCGACGCAGATATTGATTTCCTCCAGTTCGTCCAGCACATCAAGTTTAGTAATTGCTAGACAATCCAGACCATTGATGCGGACGGCATAACGACCAATCACTGCATCAAACCAGCCACAGCGGCGCTTCCGTCCAGTGGTGGTACCGAATTCTGCGCCACGAGCGCACAGCAACTCCCCCATTGTGCCATGAAGTTCGGTGGGAAAGGGACCTTCGCCGACACGGGTCGTATACGCTTTTGCAACGCCAATGACCCGATCGATCATCGTCGGTCCGACACCCGTACCAATGCAAGCGCCCCCAGCCACTGGGTTGGAGGAGGTAACGTAGGGATAAGTGCCGTGATCCAGATCAAGCAGGGTTCCCTGTGCGCCTTCAAATAAAATGTTGCGCTTGTGCTGAATGGCATCGTAAATGCGGAGCGAGCTATCGATGACATGTGGACGCAGGCGATCGGCGTACTCCAGGTACTCGGCAATGACAGTCTCCGCATCCAATGGCGGCAGCTCATAGAGCTTTTCTAAAATGACGTTCTTGTACTCCACCGTCCAGCGCAGCTTCTTCCGCAGCGAATCGGTGTCCATCAGGTCAATCACCCGAATGCCTGTGCGCTCAGATTTATCTGCATAGGTGGGACCAATGCCCCGCCCCGTCGTGCCGATTTTATGTTCGCCGCGCCGCTCTTCGGATGCCTGATCAATCAACCGATGATACGGCATTGTCACATGCGCTGTTTCAGAAATCAGCAAGTTCTTGGTAGACACGTTCAGCGTCTCTAGCTGGTCAAGCTCTCCAATCAACACTTTAGGATCAATCACAGTGCCAGAGCCAATGATGCACTCCGTGTCAGGGTGCAGAATGCCTGACGGGATCAGATGCAGCTTAAAGATTTGATCGTTAACAACAACGGTGTGCCCCGCATTGACACCGCCTTGGTAGCGAACGACGACATCTGCCGACTTGCTCAGCAGATCCGTAATTTTTCCTTTTCCTTCATCGCCCCACTGGGCACCGATGACAACAACGTTAGCCAAGAGTTTAGATCAGCGCTAGAGTTTTCACAAACATTCATTATCGGCAGCATTAGACACAGGTGTCAATGGCAATGTAAAAAAGGTGATTCGCAACACTCAGTCATATGGCTGAATTCGGCTTGATAGGGCTTTGGAAATTCTTGACCCTTGGGGGGATTCGCTAGGATATCACAAATGATTTACCCGTGTTCCCACGGAATGCTGCCAATATCGGCATTCAGTTTAGACTAAAACCCCTTATTTTTACCCTAAAGAGGTGCTTGTGGCTTTATACGCTGAACTACACCGTCACCTTGGAGGCTCTGTTGTCCCCCGGATTTTGTGGCGGTATTTGCAACGGAATGATTCTGACTTGGCACAACGCTTTCCCGCCTACCCTGAATTTGAAGATTTTTATACACGACCCCGTAGCACCCTAGACGAGTATTTGGAGTTGCACACGCTGGTGGAATCGGTGCAAACGGCGGAAGCACTGCCGTACTTTATCTACCGCTTGATGCGAGGGGCGTACATTTTTGAGAACCTGGCTTATCTGGAGCTGCGCTACACGCCGTACCTGCGTACGCCCGACCATCTGCCTCAATCACAGCGCATTGATATGATGGCAGAGATTGTGTCGATCGTCGGTAAAGCCAGTCGGCTGAATGAATACCCCATCGTCACGAGCCAAATCTTGTGTATGCACTCGCGGTTACCCTATGCGGTCAACCGGGCGATCGTTGATTTGGCAGCACAGTCGCCCGATTATGTGTGCGCGATCGATGTGGCAGGTGGCGACAATCACTACGGTGAGCGGTTGGAAGAGTTTGTCGAGCTGTATGCCTATGCGCGATCGCTGGGGCTGAACACCACTGGACACCTATATGAAACCAGAGAAGGCTGCTATCCAGAGCTACTGCCCTATTTAATGCGGATTGGGCACGGCATCCAGATTCCCTTGCAGCATCCGCATCTGCTCAAAGAGGTCGCGGAGCGTGGACAATGCCTGGAAGTCTGCCCAACTACGTATCTGCAAACTGGGACGTTAGAGGACATCTCACAGCTTAAGGTTGTGTTTGATCGCTGCTTTGACGCTGGTGTTGACATCGCCATCTGTACCGATAACGCAGGCTTACACAATGTTCGTCTGCCGTTTGAGTATGAAAGCCTGCTCACGCATGACATCATTGGCTTTGAGCAACTACAAGCCTGTCAGGATGCTGCCTTCCGCCATGCCTTTGCGTGGCCCTACAGCCAGCGCCCAGCCTCACTGCTCACGGGTCTCCTCAAAGTTGAGCCTGATCGGGACAGTGCTTACGAAATTGTCCAGCGCTAGACACTGAAATTGCCTGCGAGGATATCTTTGTAATGTCACCTCGCAGGCGTTTATCAAACTAAAGCATGAAAGCAAGACGGCTTTAACTAAGAGCCCCGGCTCAAAGAAAGCTCAATTTGCTTAAACTCTTGCTCCAGGCGATCGCGCAGCTTTTTGGGTACTGGGCGATTGGGATAGGAGCTGTAATGCCCCGCCAACGAGTTCAAGACCGTTCTCATGGTGGTGTAGGAACTCAGCTTGGCAACAGAACCATCGCGTCGATAGCGAGCGGTGAAGTCATTGATGAACTGACGTGCTTCCGTTTGGGCAGCGCTACGATCGGGAGAATCATCGGGTAGTTGGATCGATGCTTTGAGGCTACTAACGACCGCCGCCGTGTCTTGTCGATAGTCGCCAGTTAAGGCAGTCGCCGCACTTGCAGCCTGGGTGAAACCAATCAAGCTGATCAAAACAGCCAGGAGAACGGAAAGAAAGCGCTTCATAAGGATTCGCGAAAAGGAGTAAATAACAGTTCAGCCTTCTATAAGGTTTCGGACATCACTTATACTATCGCGATCAGGAGCCGGGATCACGAGTCTTCCGACGGGGTTGCTTGAATCGCTGGTAGCGAATAACCTCACCCTAGCCGAAGCGACCGCTGACATATTCTTGGGTCGATTGATTCTTCGGAGCCTGAAAGATCACTTCCGTGCGATCGTATTCCACGATGTAGCCAGTACGTTGACCCTTTGCATTCGCTTCCACGTTATAAAACGCGGTGAAATCGGATGCTCGTGATGCCTGCTGCATGTTGTGGGTCACAATGACGATCGTGTAGCGTTCTTTCAGCTCTTGCAGTAGATCCTCAATTTTTAGCGTAGAAATCGGGTCAAGCGCTGCACAGGGTTCATCCATTAAAATCACATCTGGCTGCACCGCTATGGCACGCGCAATACACAACCGCTGCTGCTGACCACCAGATAAATCTGTACCCATCGCATTCAGCTTGTCTTTCACGTCTTCCCATAAGGAGGCTTGCTTAAGAGAACGCTCCACCAACTCGTCCATGTCGCCCTTATAGCCAACCAACCGAGGACCAAAGGCGATGTTCTCGTAGATGGACTTTGGAAAGGGGTTGGGCTTTTGAAATACCATGCCAATCTGCCGCCGCACTTCCACTGGATCAATATCGGGAGCATACAGATCTTGATCACGATAGAAAATTTTGCCGTCGATATGAAAGATCTTAATCAGATCATTCAATCGGTTAAAGCAGCGAATGACAGTACTTTTACCACAGCCAGAAGGACCAATGAAGGCAGTAATACTGTGCTTTGGAATCTCGATCGAGACATCCTTCACTGCCAAAAAACTACCGTAATAGATATTGAGATTTTCAGTCCGAAAAACCGTTTCAGTTTGGCGGGCGGTGCTTTGGATATTTGTCGTCATAGGTCTAAAGGGGGTGAGTGGTTGCCGTTCAACAAGACTTAAAGTCACTAAAATTAATTGCCCTGAGCGGTGTCAAAACGGATAGGAAGTTTAGAGGCTTGCGATCCCATCTTGTCCAGCACGCTAACGATCTGCCGACAGCCAGCGATCGCCCTTAGCGTGTTAGGTCACTACTTACGCCGACTTGTAATCCACCGTGAGAGAATACTTGTCACTAGAACCAATGCCACAAGTACCAGCGAACCCGCCCATGCAAGCTCCTGCTGATTTTTGTAAGGAGCCGTTGCAAAGTCAAATACCAATCTTGACATTGTAGCGGTTGGTTCCCAGATGCCGTTCGTGAAGTACGTAGCAGGATTAACATTCAGTGGGTTCAGGCTCAAGCCCGAGTTCCAGTAGCGGCTAAACGAGGCAGTAAAGAGAACAGGTGCTGTTTCACCAGCCGCACGAGCAATGGCCAACATCACCCCGGTCAAAATCGATGGAATCGCTGCTGGTAAGACAATCTTCAACGTTGTTTGAATCCGCGTGGCTCCCAGCCCAACGGCTGCCTGCCGATAGTCGTTGGACACTGCCTCCAACGCTTCTGCCGATGTGCGCACGATCGTCGGCAGCATCAGCACCGCCAGCGCAACACCGCCAGCTACCGCTGAGAAACGACCCGTTGTCAACACCACCAACGAGTAGGCAAAAGCACCCACGACGATCGACGGTACACCACTCAAAACGTTTGTGAAAAAGTCGATCACGTCTGCCAGTTTTGTGCCTCTAGCATATTCTGAGAGGTAGATTGCAGCCATCACGCCAAACGGAATGCTGAGGGCAGCAGAAATACCCACTGTAGTGAGGGTGCCGAGGAAGGCGTTGCCAAAGCCACCCCCTGTTAAACCAGGAGCTGGCGGAAGTTGAACAAATAGTGCGGGACCCAACCGTGCAAAACCGTTGATGAGCACGTAAGAAAGTACCGCCACTAGAGGAATCAACGCGATGACAGCACACGCGTAAGCAACAGCGGTCATCATGGACGAAAACAACGTCCGGGGGGAGTTCGGAGAGCGCTTCATGTCGCGCTCTACTGAAGGGGTAGCCGTCAAGTCTGGATTCGTCATCTCAACCTTTTCTTCATTCCAAATAACTAAACGGGTGTTACCAGATTCCACGCTCAAAGCGGCGTGAGCTTTAGTCAAATAACCCTTCAGTGCTTTCCTCAGTCAAAAACTAGAGCTTCAAGCTAAACCGACGAACAATAATTTCAGCTAACACGTTCACCACCAGCGTCAGGAAAAACAGCACAAGGGCTGCATACATCAGTGAAGCAACCTGTAGCCCACCTGCCTCAGCAAACTGGTTTGCCAGCAGCGAAGCCACCGTGGAGCCTTGAGACAGAATTGAGGCTGACTTAATCGTGTCAGAGTTACCAATCACCATCGTCACTGCCATCGTCTCGCCCATCGCTCTCCCTAGCGCCAGCATGATGCCGCCGACAATGCCAGAAAAAGCAGCAGGTAGCATAATCTGAAAGATGGTTTCCCAACGAGTTGCACCCAAGCCATAAGCAGCCTGTCGCAGTTCTGCGGGCACCGATGTTAATGCATCGCGGGAGATCGCCGCAATGATGGGCAGGATCATAATCGAAAGGATGATGCCAGCGACATAGATGCCTGGACCAGAGGGTGCAGTACTAAAGATGGGAATCCATCCTAAGGTGCTGTTAAGGAAACCACCGATCGGAGTCAGTATGGGAATCAGCACAAAAATTGCCCATAGACCATAGACCACGCTGGGGATCGCAGCTAGCAACTCCACGAGAAAGACGATCGGCTGCTGCACACGGGGCGGTAAAAAGTCTTCGCTCAGAAAGAGGGCAACACCAATGCCGATCGGCACCGCAATTAGCAGCGCGATAAACGACGTAATCAGTGTTCCATAAATCTGAGTCAGTGCGCCGAAGATTTCATCATTGACGCTCCAACGGCTCGTGACCAAAAAGCCAGCACCAAACTTTTGGATTGCTGGAGCAGCATCTCGTGCAACCTCAGCAGCAATAAAGAGAAGCACTAAAGCAACCCCTATGCCAAAGGCTGCTGTAAGCCAAACAAAACCTTTGTCAACCCAGCGCGATGTTTGGGAGCGCTGCCAGGACATGGGGGAAGGCTGATTTGTTGAAGCCATAAGTAATTAATTGCAAAGACGCTAAACGATCTGTACGTAAGAAGGAACCTTAGAACAAACTCTTTATGGATTAAGAAGGCTGATGTCTCGGTCGATAGCATGATCTAGACCGAGACATCAGCGCTCCTACACATAGCCAACCAGTGAGTTATGGTCGAATCAAAGTCACTTGAATCAACAACCTAACTACTTAGCAGCGCTAACCTTAATCGTATCCACGGCTCCTGTCACCTTAGTTGTGATGGGGTCAGGCAGAGGGATATAGCCAAGTTCGGTAGCATACTGCTTGCCATCTGTTAACGCCCACTTCACAAAGTCGTTGATCGCCTTTGCCTTTGCGGGGTCTTTGGGGTTTTCGTACAGCAGCAAATAGGTCAAGCTAACGATCGGGTACGCTCCCTTTTCGGTAGGATCGGGAACCTTGACGGCAAAGTCAGTAGGGACTGTCGCACCATCAAGCGCTTTGGCAGCTGCGTCTGGCGTAGGGACAATAAACTCGCCTGCTTTGTTTTGTAAAGCTGCCATCTTCAGTTTGTTTTCATTGGCAAAAGAGTACTCGGTGTACCCCACCGCACCTTTCGTTTGCTGAACCTGAGCGGTGACACCCTCGTTCCCCTTACCACCCGTACCAACGGGCCACTCAACGGTCTTGCCAGAGCCCGCTTTCCAGTTTGGGCACGCTTTCACGATGTGGTTGGTGAAGATGGCAGTTGTACCACTACCATCCGAGCGGTGAACAAAGTTAATTGGAGTACTGGGCAGTTTAGCCCCTGAGTTATCTTTCGCAATCTTAGGATCGTTCCAGGTTTTGATCGTCCCATCGACAATGCCGCACAGAGATTCGCGCGAGAGCTGGAGCTTGTCCACACCATCTAGGTTGTATGCCATCACGACAAACAATCCAGTTGTAGGAATCTGAACGGCTTTACCGCGATCAGCCGGAACTTTCGCTCGATCAGCTTCTTTGAGTGGATCATCGCTGGCAGCGAAATCAACTGTTTGGTCTAAAAACCGCTTGACACCAGCACCGCTGCCTACAGAGTCGTAGCTAATTTGAATGTTAGGGTTGGTCTTGTTGTATTCCTGAAACCAGCGCTGATACAGCGGGTTAGGGGCAGTTGCACCAGCACCACTGATTGAAACAGCACCGCCGCCAGCAGCAGAGGATGCAGCAGGACTAGCGCTGGTGTTCTCACTGGGAGCCGTGTTTGTCGTAGTCTGTGGAGCGCAGGCTGCCAAACCTGCTACAAGGGCGATCGCTGAAGCCGAAAATGCCCAACGGGCTGCTTTTAGAGAAGGAATCATAAATCCTGCAACTTAACACATCTGCCCTAACGCTACCGTGCATCAGTAAAGAAAAGGTTAAGTAATCGAAATTACCTTTTCTCTTTAGCAAGTCGGTGTGCTAAGCGAATGGGCAGTAAGGTGTAAAGGCAGTGGCAGTCGCTCGTTCAATCAAATATCTTTCAGCGCACGTATCAGTGGAGTGCCTACGACAAGTGCTTTACTGAGTGGAGTTTCAGCACAGGCGTGACTTAAGGCATCGATCGACAAAGGACTTGCCGCATTGTGCGCAGGTTGCTTGGCAGATCCATCTGAATCGCCTGTTGAATCAATACAGACGGCACAGGAATCGTCGGGGTTGCCTGCACAGCATAGGTCAGCAGCGTACCGTCACCATAGTCTTCCAGCGTTAGATCAGCCGCAAAATCATGAAAGCTACCCGACTCCAGTCGAAATTGGATTTGCTGCTGTGTTGTCTCAATCACCTTTAAGTAGATATCAACTTGCGCTGTGAGAAACAGAAACGCTTTACTCGCTACTTGATAGAGCCTCTTGCAGCCATCGATCGAGCTTCGATTGCCCAGCCTAAAGTCATTGCGGTGAAGTATTTCGCTACGGGTCAGTGCAGGGAAGTATTGCACCCAGCGAGGGTAGTCAGTTAACTGTTGCCAGGCGCTCGCACGGTCTAGGGGTAAGTACATGTGAGCCGTGACGGCACCACCCCACGCAGAGTAAGGTCTGGCTTTCAACAAGATTTCACCGCTCAGGAGTGGCTTGGAATGTACTTCGTCCCGCTGTTGAACTACAAGATGGGTGAATCCAGGTGTAGTGCGGGTAAGCGTTGGTGCAGTAGAGGTCATCATTCCAGTCCAGAAACTCCTCTTGGGTAGAATTTGTACAGGATGGAACTTACTTCAACAGCAGCAAGGCAGAGTCGAAGGAGCCATGTGTTCCGTACTACCAGCAAGCATAGCGCCATAATTGCAAAGAAAGATTACGTAGGGACGTAAAGATTCGGCTAAGTTTGCGCTAGACGCAGCGGTCATCCGAAAAGCTGGGATTGCTGTCATTTTGTGGCTCAACGCTTGCGACTCAACGTCCAGTCTTGATGGGTTGTCGTCCCGCTTAGTTTGTGCGAACTTGTGCTGTTCTCAGAAGAGGCGCAAGCTTTTGAAGCGACAACGGCTGTTTACTCCCCTCTAACCGCCGAGAAATTCCCGGATAAACTGGTTCACTAACTGCGGCTGTTCTTGCTGTACCCAGTGGCTGCAATGAGGGATGTAGCGAATGCGAAAATCCTGTACGTACTTTTCGGTGCCGTACGTGAGTTCTTTGCCAAGGGCTGTATCCGCCTCGCCCCAAATCATTAGGGTGGGAGTGGTAAGGATGCCCCAATCACGGCTGGTTAAGCCTTGTGCGAAGACATTGCGATAGTAGTTGAGTGCAGCCGTCAACGTATCCCGCCGAGCGAAGGCATTTTTGTATGCCTCAATATCGTCGTCGCTGAAGGCATTTTTATTGACAGCCATGCCTTTGAAGGCTGTTTCTAGTACCTGGTAGTCATTCAGTTGAATCAGTAATTCTGGCAGTAGCGGGATTTGAAAGAAGAAAATGTAGGCGCTACGCAGTAACTGCTGCGGGGTACGCAAGCCTTCAGCAAATTTGGCCGGATGCGGCAGGTTGAGTATGATCAAACGATCGACCAACTCTGGATAGGCGTAGGCAAACGACCAGGCGATCGCGCCGCCCCAGTCATGACCGACCAGGAGGCAGCGATCGTAGCCCAACCCCTCAATCACGCCCTTCACGTCTTTGATAAACTCTGCCATCACATAAGCAGATTGAGCCTCTGGTTTATCACTCTCGTTGTAGCCACGCAGATCCAGAGCAACAACCTTGTGATCCGTCGCAAACTCTGGAATCTGATGTCGCCAGGAATACCAAAATTCTGGAAACCCATGCAGGAAGAGCATCAGCGGACCTTCGCCCTGCGTCACGTAGTGCAGTTTGATGCCGTTGGTATGAATCGTATCGTGGTGCCAGGACGCTTCGGACATAATCAATGCGGTGGGTTACGGTTGGGCTGCAAGCGCAGTTTAACGCGCTCGTTCGCCTGCTGTCAGTTTCCACTTCGCTTGAGCCGATCGTCGCGTTTTTCTAGACCTGAGTGCAGAGCAGTGTTCACTCAAAAAAGCAGCCCTCTAGTCGGCGTGTCTCCACTCAATTGTGTCTTAATTGTTTGACGTTCAAGATCAATGCGTCTCCCTTCTCTCCATGCTTCAAACTCAAGCCCATCGCGGACTTTTTGTTGGCTTAGTGACGTTGGATTTAATCTATCTGGTCGATCGCCCGCCCACAGACAATGAAAAGATCGTCGCGTCTGATTACACCGTAGCCGCAGGGGGACCGGCGACAAATGCGGCGGTTGCCTTTAGTCATCTAGGCAATCAGGCGATCGTGTTGGGCATGTTGGGTGCCCATCCGATGATTCAATTGATTCTGGCGGATTTACAGCAATGCGGAGTGACGCTGGCAGATCTTGCCCCCGATCGCCCTGATTCACCGCCCGTCTCGTCCATTATGGTGACGAAACAAACGGGGGAACGGGCAGTTGTTTCGCTGAATGCAGCGAAAACACAAGCGATCGCCGACAGTATTCCTGCCCATAGCTTGCAAGATGTTGCTGTGGTGCTAATCGACGGGCATCAGATGGCGGTGGGACGCGCGATCGCAGTGCAGGCTCGATCGCAGAACATTCCGATCGTCGTGGATGGTGGTAGCTGGAAACCGGGCTTTGAAACGGTACTACCGTTTGCTGACTACGTTATCTGTTCCGCCAATTTTCAGCCGCCCAACTGCCAGAATGCTGATGATGTAGCGGCATACTTGTTGCAACTGGGCATTCCTCATGTTGCAATCACGCAAGGACAACAGCCAATTTTGTACTGGACAGCGGCTCAGGCTGGACGCATTGACGTTCCTGTTGTTAACGCGATCGACACCTTAGGAGCCGGAGACATTTTTCACGGTGCCTTTTGTCACGCCATTTTGCAGGAAGATTTTAGAGAGGCTTTGGCGATCGCTGCCCGCGTTGCCGCTCAATCCTGCCAGCATTTCGGCACACGTCGATGGATGGAAGAGAGTTTTGAGTGATGAGTTTTGAGTTTTGAGTTAATTAGCTTTTATCCGTTATCCTTTAGCCTTCTAATTGGAGACCGCCCATTTGAAATACCTACAGGCTACGGAATTGCAAGAACTGTTGACGATCGCGCGCAGCATTGGCTGGGGTGCTGCCGACATGTTGCTGAACGTCCAACTCTCAGACCTCGACATTCAAGATGCAACAGGTGAACCCATAACGGCTGCGGATACTGCTGTGGATGCCTATATTCTCAACAATCTACACGCCAGTTTAGGCACTCGCGCGTTTGCCTACCTGACGGAGGAAACGTACAAAACCCAGCCCTCGCATGAACGGTTGTCAAAGCCATTGGTGTGGGTGATTGATCCGCTTGATGGCACTAAAGACTTTATTAAGGGCACTGGAGAGTATGCGGTTCACATGGCGCTGTTAGAGGACGATCGCCCGATTTTGGCAGTCGTCGTTTGTCCGGCAGCGGCAACGCTTTACTTTGCAACCTTGGGCAACGGCACGTTTGTCGAGCGACAGCACGAAACGCCTGTTTCCATCTACGTTTCCCAACGAAGCCGTGTGGAGGAACTGACGATCGTTACCAGCCGCACGCATCGGAACGAGCGGTTTAACCAACTCATGCAGCAATTTCCGGTGCAGAACCAGCGATCGGTGGGCAGCGTTGGTGGCAAGATTGCTGCCATTTTGCAACAGCAGGCAGATGTGTACGTTTCGCTTTCTGGCACGTCTGCACCCAAAGATTGGGATCTGGCAGCACCAGAGCTGATCCTGACGGAAGCAGGTGGGCGCTTGACGCATTTTGACGGCTCATTACTGCGGTACAACCAGGAGGACGTGAGCCAATGGGGCGGTTTATTAGCAAGTAATGGCTTGTGTCATGACGTTCTGTGCGCTGAGGCGACCAGGATTTTGGCGGCGATCGACGCTCCATAAGCGGCTACGGCAAAAGGCTGCTGCCATCGCTCACCGTTTAACTCCAGCTAAAACGTATCTTTCATACCTCTCAGTCGAGCAAAGGTTTGCACGTCGTTGTCTGCTTGCACGGTCGATCGCAACCCCAGATCGTCCCAGCGCAAAAACGGATTGGTGCGTTTTTCTACACCCAAATTTGACGGGATTGTTGCCTCATTGCCACTACGGACAGCTTTTACCTCAGCCAAGCGCTGCTGCAAGGCAACGTTCGTGCGATCCACAGTCAAGGCAAACTCTAGATTCTTCAGCGTGTACTCGTGGGCGCACCAAACGCACGTATTGTCTGGCAATGCCCGGAGTTTGCTGAGGGAATGAATCATCTGCGTCGGTGTGCCTTCAAACAGTCTGCCGCAGCCGCCTGCAAAGAGTGTGTCGCCACAAAAGAGGTTGCCTGCCTCGTTTGGCGTTGCAGGCGCAAAGTAGTAAGCAATATGAGCGCGGGTGTGACCGGGTACAAACAGCACCTCAGCCTCGCGATCGCCAAACGCAACGCGATCGCCCTCCTGCAAAAACACCTGTTGCCCAGGAATTCTGCCCCGGTCTTCCGCGCCACCATAGACAACGGCATCAGGAAACTGCTGCAACAGTTTGACATTGCCACCCACGTGGTCACCATGATGGTGCGTATTCAAAATCGCCACCAGTGAGGCACCCAATGTCCTCAAGCAGTGCAGTACGGGTTCTGCATCAGCCGGATCAACCACTGCCGCAAGTTTTTGCTCTGGGTTGTGTAAGAGAAAGATGTAATTATCCGATCGCGCTGGCAGCCGATAAACCTGCATTGATCAAAGCCCCGAATAGTTGCTACTTGCTCACCTTAGCAAAGGGGTGAGGATTGAGAAGGAAACGTTTCATCGACTCTTCATCATGCTGATCGCTATCCTCGCACAGTCGTTATCAAACCCTTGCTAGAAGGTAGGTAGTGGGGGGAACAATTGATCCACAGCAATGATTAAAACGTTTTGAGCAGGTCGGCATCATGCGGAGCATCCAAAGTAACCCCAATTCAGCTATTCATCAACTGGTCGATCGCATTCTTGCGGTTGGTGAAATGTCCAGGCAGGAGCATCTCAAGCTCACATCGATTTTGCTGGCTGAGCAAAAACTGACAAACGGCGATCGCAACAAAATCAACCGCATTTTTGATTACATCCAAACAGGTCGCTTAAAGCTCATCGATTAAGCGACGGCATCCGCTTTAATACCAATGCTCTTTAAAGATGCACAGAATTGTAGGTTGGGTAGAACAGCGTGAAACCCAACAGATGCTTGGCTTCGTTGGGTTTCGTTAGACTCAACCCAACCTACATTTGTCTGCAAATTCATATGGAATTGGTATAAGGAGCTTTCCAAGAAGGAATTTACCATTGCCTAGGGGCAGGTTCTACTCAAGCTTGACATCCAGCCGCTAACCTTGTGATTAAACCTGCCCCTACGGCTCTTTTGTTTGCTAGGAATCTCCTAAGTACTTCGTTGCTGCTGTTTAAGGTAATTTTGGGCTTCCTGCGCCACCTGCGCCATCTCGTCATGCGTTAGCGCCTCCAGAGTTGAGTGAGCAATTGTCCCTTTCAGATGCGCGAGTGCCTGGACAACCCGATAGCGAATTTGCCAGTCGGGATTGGTGGCAAAGGGAATCAGCAACTGAATGGCGCGATCGTCACCCAGTTCACCAAGAGAACCGATCGCGGCTGTTTGCATGAGTTCGTTGTCAGCTTTCAGCGCTTCTTGCAGTAGCTCAAACGCTCGTCTATCCCCTAATTCACCTAGCGTCGCCACAATGCTGAATTTGACTAACCATTCAGAACTGGTGTGGTAAAGCCGTTGCAAATCATCGAAAATCTCAGTCAACTTCAGTGCGCCGACCGAATCAGCAGCGGCTGCCTGCACATCTGGATCGGTGTCTCGCAGGCAATTGCGCAAGAGTGTTGTGGCGTGGGTCAAATCTTGCTGACCCAGGCTTGCCAACTGACTTACAGCCGCATAGCGTACACGCGGATTGGTATCTTGAACGGCAACCTGAATTAGTTTGAAGCCGGTTGCGGGTGCTAATTGTCTGATCTGGTTGACAGCTCGTAGGCGATCGCCAAAATCTGACGACTCCAACAATACGCCAACTGACTCAGGTGTAATGCTCATAGCTAATCTCGTCGTTTTTAATAAGAAGGGGTGTAGCTTGCTTCCGCTTCGCGGAGGAGTAAGGAGTTTCTAAATTGCGGATGAGGAAGAGGCACGGGGGGAAAGAGGCACAGGAGCGCAGGGCAAAAAGTGGGATGAATGCAAAACCCAACCATTCATTCCTCACGCCTTACTCCTCACCCGTCCTGTTCTGCCGCCATCGCTCGGATGATATCGCCACGGGTGAGAATGCCTACCACTTGCCCTTCAGCGTTCAGCACTGGTAGGCGATGAATTTTGTGCTCATGCAGGATTTGAGCGGCTTCCCGTAGAGGCTTCTCTGGGGTGACTGTAATGGGTTTCTGGCTCATCGCTTCCTTCACGGTTTGCCCTAGCGCTTTGTGCAGGTCGCGTTCGTAGTGCCCGGGGTTTTCCAGGTAAATCACGCTGTCTAGCAGCATGATGTAGGGCGGCGGTGTGACTCCAGTTTCTCGCCACATGAGGTCAGTTTCAGAAATGACTCCCACTAGCTTACCCGCGTCGTCAACGACTGGAAGACCGCTAATCTTCTGCTCGGCGATCGTCCGAATGACCTCGGTGAGCGGGGTGTCCGGCGTTACCGTAATCGGGTCACGGGTCATAATATCGGCAACAGTCTTGGGCATACTGATTTGGAACCCTTGTAGCGTTTCTGCATTCATTGTAGGGAACTGTGCAGGGCAACCGATCGCGATTCACAGGATGTTACAGAGGCTTCCTTGGTGAACGCTAACCGCGATCGAGCCGTGGGAGTACTCCTGGTTTCACAGAGACCAGCCGTCAGTCATCTCAAAATGGTGACGGTTATGCTTGTTAGGATCGTGAATTAAATAAAACCGACAAATTGTTCGTAGGTAGGGGCGCACAGCCGTACGCCCCTACGGAAAACGCCGAGGTTATTAAATTCTTGTTCCTTAGCGTCGGGCTTGGTTCCAGGGAATCATGACATCCATCGCCAGCCGACGGGAGACTTCATAGGCTCCATAGCGATTTAGATGGCTAGGATCCGAAAAATAAGCGGGCTGTGCCAACGACTGATTGAGATCACGGTAGACAAAACCTAATTGGGTTGCGAGGCGCAGCATGTGCTGCTGAAACGCTTCTTCATGCCGCTTTCGGGTTGGATCAAGGTAGTCGTTTGTCAGGGGCAAATTGACGAAAATGAGTTGAATTTGGTGCGTTTGACTAAACTGCACCAGGCTAGTCAAGGCTTGAGTTTGGTTGCCTTCGAGGCTAAAAGAGTCATAGTCAGAGTCATAGTCACCGTTAACTCTGGCGTACTTCTGATAATACGTGGCTGGGTTGAATTGGTTGGACAGCGGTAAGAAACCATCGACATCGATCGCGCTCTGCCCTTCAGATAGGACAGACGTTGGAGCATTGGCAGCCGCCGCGCCTGGGCTGGTTACATCAGTTAAATTGCTCGTGCTACCAAAGGCTAAGTTGGATGCTTGGGGTAGCAGACTTACCAGTCCAGCTCGTAGAACCGTTTTGAGTTGGTCGCGCTGAGCGTAAAGGGCAGAAAGTGTACCCAACTGTCGATTCAGTTCCTGGTTGACCGTTTGATAACCACCGGACAAAGAAGTGGGTGGTGCTTCGGTGACAGCCGTTTCTGGAGCAGACTCGGCACTGACACTACCACCTTGAGCGATCGCGGTGCCGAGCAGCGGCGCGCCTGCTAGCGTTTTGTAGCCGTCAGACGCAACCATGCCGTTGTAGGTGATGTCAGGACGACCGCTGTTGAAGGCGCGGGCACCATCTGCCCACAAAATCAGTTTCGGTAACTTGTCTTGGGGGAGAAGCTGTCGCACGATCGCGTCTACCACTTGAGCCGTTGCGCCATTCACCCCAAAGTTAAAGATTTTTGTACCAGCGTATCCCTGGTCAGCCAGCGCTTTTTGAAGCGCGATCGGGTCAACGCCCCGCAGCGCCCGCGAACTGCCAATAATCAATACGTCAGGCGTGCCGGACTCCTTGATATAAAGCTGGTAGAGAGCAAGCTTCTCGTCAAGCTGAGGACTGTTAAAGGTGGGATAAACCTCTGACCCTTTCGTCAGACCGTCTGCCTTGGGTCGAAGAGGCGAAGCGGACAGCGTGGTCGGGGCTAATGTCTTTGCAGCGGTGTCTTGGAACTGTGTCGAGGTTGCCGTACCAGGTTGAGTAAACCCAGACCCATTAAAAACGGTCTGATCACCAGATTTGCTTTGCTTCAGAGCGAGCGTGCCAAAAGGTGAGGCTGACGGTTGGGTGGATGGGGTCACGGCTGGCGACGACTGATTGAACGCGATCGATGGCTGTCGCGTCCAGCGGCTGAGCAACCAATCTGCTTGCACCACCAGCAAGATACCAATTGCGCCCCAAACGGCAGCTACCCTAACACCGCGTTGGGAGGTTCGCTCAGCGGTGCTGTGCGAGTGCGTCAGATTGGCACTGAGGTGAGTCGAGTCTAAAGGAATAAAAAGCTGCGACCAGACGAGCGATCGCTGCACACGTTGAAGGGTGCTCTCAACCAGATTGCCGAAAAACGACCGTGATGCCTCTGACGCTTGCTCCGTTCGCAAAGCAAGCGCGCCGGGAGGTGAGAGCAAATCACCCACATATGCATCCGAGACGGCAAATTCGGGGGTGGGTTCAGGCACCAGCCGATTGCGGACATGAAAGTCTACGCCGTAGCTCCAAAGGGGCTGCTTTTGCCCGGAGCGACGACCATAGATCCGTACGCCAGTGATCGCGGGCAGTGCCAAGGGTTTCAAAAAGCGAGCGATCGCAGCACCCATCTGATTTTGTAGCGGGCAAGTGGGAGCTTCGCCCATGACGTGCAGTAGGTCGCCTTTTTGCCGGACTTGCACTCGAATGCCACCCGTCGCCAACTTGCGATCCAGATCTGGGTTAAGCATCCGCGTCAGCAGAAAGGCGATCGCGTCTAAATTTCCTTGTTGCGCCAGGTCAAGGGTTGATGGTGGCTGAGGATCAGCAGACAAATCAAGCCAATGCACCCAAACAGGAGCAAGTGTGTTCGGCCCGTCGGGGCTATGGTCTTGATGGGCACCGTAAAGAGCGACAGCACGAATGCCCTGTGGCGAGAGCGCTTCTAGTCGCGGCGCGATCGCCGCGATCGTGGCGAGTTTATCGGGTATGGAGGACTGTGTACCCCGGCACGTTAGGTGTAAGGTCGCGTCCTTGAGGAGAGCAGAGGTTTCCACGTTTTCAAGGAGCAGGACGCGGTTGAGCAGGCGTGTCATTGCCTGCACATCACCCCAGCGTGCCCAGTCTTTCAAAATGTCATCAGGCGGCGTTAGATCAACTCGCAGCACCCATTCTGGTTTTGCTTCACCCGCCACTTGACCAAAGACAACGGCATCCTGAAACCCCTTCAGCTCCAATGCCCGTAGATGTTGTGCGATCGGCTCGGCAAACAAAAACGGGTCAGGGCTATAGGCAGACTCACAGACGATGAAGAGGCGTTGTAGGGAGAAGGGAGTGGGGAGTGGGGAGTGGGGAGTGGGGAGTGGAGGTATGGCTTGAGACGGTGCTTGAGGCTTTTCCAGACGTACGCGAACAGCAATACCGAGCGTACTAAACGTGTCGCTCAGGTGGCGAGCGATCGCTTCAGGCTGACCGAGACGAGCCGCGCTGAACACAGGAACGTCTGCTGATGCTTGGATGTTGCACTCTTGAGGGGCGAAGCCTGTGACTTCTGAGAGCGATCGCGTTGAGGAGGGGGATCGCGTTGAGGGAGCGCGATCGGCTAGGTGAGGCACAAAGGACTCTGTCCACTCAGGCTTGGACTGTTGGGGTAGCCGTCCATAGGCAATGACTCTATAAACTGAAGGCGATTGGGATGGTAATAGGTGGACGATCGCCGCAGCCGAGAGCATACCTGACAGTTGCGGCACAATAGTCGTTGCGTCAGGGCAGGGGAAGCCTTCAAACAAAAGGTAGAGGTTATTGCCGCGCAGTTTACTTTTTACTTGCAGGTGTGCCACGCCCAACTGCTGATGTAGCCAGTGATTCAGCGAGGTGCCGCTCACGGTTGAAGAGCGTTTTTCACGAGCGGCAGAATTGTGTCCATGTACATCCAGCATGAGCGCCTTAACAATTGCGACGTGATCCAGAATGAACGTTAAGTACCGTCATTTTGCACCATAGGGATAACATATACTCGGAACTTTGGCACAGTTTCCCTATAACTCTGGTCTAAACTCGCTTAAAGTCTCTAGTCTAATTGCTGGTCGCTTCTACCAAGCAAGCGAGATTGCTCGACAATAGTAGCGAGACCGCGCTATCTCTAATGGGATTTACACCTGATTGGTTACAGGGTCTCTTAAAGCAGCGAACGGTAGCCCGGTCTGTAAATAGATGTTTCTCAACAGGAGTTTTTGATTATGGCACCTTCTGAACAACCTTCGTCTCAAGTTGGCAACAACATGAAGCCCTTTGCCTCTCCAGAGCTTTTGCTCAGCTTGGCAACAGCCCCTTTACTGGTAGCGCTAGTGGGCAGCAAAGCGTTAGCAGAAGCGATTCGAGAACTGGGGCTGCTGAGTGAAGAAATCTTTCGAGGCGACGGTCTCCCTGTGCTTAATTTTCCCAGCGCTGATCGGACGAACCCGGACGATCGCACCGCTGACTAGCACCCCTCCAAACCTGCAAAAAACAATTTGGTTCCTCTGAAACTACAAAACGGAGGATTACCCCATAGAATTATTGAAAGATCTTTGACAAGAGCAGCCCCATGAGTTCGACAAGACCTTCGTCAGATGATGGATTGGGCTTCGGAACAGCCATTGAGTCCAGAACGTCCGAGGCTATGGCTGTGATGTCCATATCTGATCTCTTTTTGCGGCATCGACTCAAGATTATCGAAGACCTGTGGGCATTTGTGCTACAGGAAGAATGTGGTCAAGAACTGGTCGATCTCCTTAACCAGTTGCGTGACCTTTGCTCCCCAGACGGGCAAGCCCCTAGTTTTCTAGAAGCAGAAGTGCTCAGAGTCGTCGAGCGGTTGGATCTCAACGAGGCGATCCGGGCAGCGCGTGCCTTTGCGCTTTACTTCCAGTTGATCAATATTGTCGAGCAGCACTATGAGCAGCGTGACCAGCAGCAGCAGTATCGCGCAGCCCGTGATCTAGCTTCGTCGGCTGCGGTGGAACAGAGAACGACGATCGCGGGCTATCCCGGCTCCAACGGCGAGTCGTCAACGCCGATGGGCAGGCTCGAAGCAGATTTGCTCGAAAAAAGCCTGCAAGATCCGGAAGCCCGCAAGGAAATGGGCACCTTTCACTGGCTCTTCCCCAAGCTTCGCAGCCTCAATGTGCCGCCTCAACACGTCCAAAAGCTAATCAACCAGTTGGACATCCGGCTAGTGTTCACAGCCCATCCAACGGAAATCGTCCGCCACACTATTCGCGATAAGCAGCGTCGCATTGCCCGCATTCTCCGCCAGCTTGATCAGGTGGAAGATCGGCTGACCTCTCAAGGGCTTCCGGCTGCGTCTTGGGAAGCAGAAGTGCTCCGTGAACAACTGACTGAAGAAATTCGCCTCTGGTGGCGTACGGATGAACTGCATCAGTTCAAGCCAACCGTACTGGATGAAGTGGACTACACGCTCCACTATTTTCAGGAAGTGCTGTTTGACGCGATCCCGCAGCTTTATCAGCGTTTCAAGCAAGCACTTCACGCCTCCTTCCCCGCAATGGAGCCGCCCAGCAATAACTTCTGCCAGTTTGGCTCCTGGGTCGGCTCCGATCGCGATGGCAACCCCTCGGTCACACCCCAAATTACCTGGCAAACTGCGTGCTACCAGCGGGGCATGGTGCTGGAAAAATACATTCAGTCGGTGCATCGGCTCAAAGATTTGCTGAGCCTGTCGCTGCACTGGAGCGATGTGCTGCCAGACTTGCTGGAATCGCTCGAGCAAGACCAGCTTCAGATGCCTGCGATTTACGACCAGTTAGCGATTCGCTATCGGCAGGAACCCTACCGGCTGAAGCTGTCGTACATCCAGAAGCGGCTGGAAAATACGCGCGATCGCAACGCCATCATCAACAACAGCGATTGCCTACGGGGCGACGTACCCGACTGCAACCCCACCACCATCTACAGTGCTGGCGAAGCCTTTCTGGCGGAGCTACGGCTGATTGAGCACAGTCTGACCGAAACAGGCTTAAGCTGCCGTGACCTGGAAACCCTGATCTGTCAGGTCGAAATCTATGGCTTCAACCTGGCGCACCTCGACATTCGCCAGGAAAGCACTCGCCACTCGGATACGATCAGCGAAATCGCCGATTACCTGCAAATTCTGCCGAAGCCCTACAACGACCTCACCGAAGCGGAGCGATCGCTCTGGCTTGCCACCGAACTGCAAACCCGCCGACCGCTGATTCCCACTGAATTGCACTTCTCCGATAAAACGCGTGAAGCGATCGAAACGTTTCGGATGGTGCGGCGACTCCAGCAAGAGTTTGGCTCTGAAGTGTGCAATACCTACGTGATTAGCATGAGTCATGAGGTAAGCGATCTGCTAGAGGTCTTGCTGCTGGCGAAGGAAGCAGGGCTTTACGATCCGGCAACGGGCAGCAGCGCTCTCCATGTTGTCCCTCTCTTTGAGACAGTAGAGGATTTGCAGAAAGCGCCGTCTGTACTGAAACATCTGTTTGAGTTGCCCCTTTATCGGGCAGTGCTGGCGGGTGGCTTTGCTCAGCTAGAGGCACAGGCAGCATCGCTACAAGAAGTCATGCTGGGCTACTCCGATAGCAACAAAGACTCCGGGTTTTTAAGCAGTAGCTGGGAGATCCACAAAGCGCAGCAGGCGTTGCAGACTGTCGCTGAGACTTATAATGTAGCGCTGCGGATCTTTCACGGTCGCGGTGGCTCGGTCGGTCGCGGTGGTGGTCCCGCGTATGAGGCAATCCTGGCGCAACCGGGTCGCAGCGTGAATGGGCGGATCAAAATTACCGAGCAGGGCGAAGTCCTTGCCTCTAAATACTCTCTACCTGAGTTGGCGCTGTACAACCTGGAGACCGTCACCACAGCCGTGATTCAGGGCAGCTTGCTCCGCACGGGCTTTGACGACATTCAGCCGTGGCACGAAATTATGGAAGAGCTGGCGGCACGATCGCGCCTCCATTACCGCGCGCTGATCTACGAGCAACCGGACTTCCTAGATTTCTTTTTGCAGGTCACGCCGATCGAAGAAATCAGTCAGCTTCAAATTAGCTCTCGTCCCGCACGGCGCGGTGGCGGCAAGAGAGATCTCAGCGGTTTACGGGCAATTCCCTGGGTGTTTAGCTGGACGCAGAGTCGCTTTCTGCTGCCTGCATGGTATGGCATGGGCACGGCTCTTCGTGACTTTTTGACCGAACATCCTGAAGAGCATCTGAAGCTACTACGCTATTTCTACTTCAAATGGCCGTTCTTCAAAATGGCCATTTCTAAAGTCGAAATGACACTCTCAAAAGTCGATCTGCAAATTGCCGGACACTATGTTCACGAACTTGCCAAACCAGAAGACAAAGAACGACTGGAGCCTGTTTACGAACAAATTGCGAACGAGTACTACCTGACCCGCGATATGGTGCTGGACATTACCGGGCACAAGCGCCTGCTCGATGGCGATCCTGATTTGCAGCGATCGGTGCAGTTGCGTAATGGCACGATCGTCCCGCTCGGCTTCCTGCAAGTGTCCCTCCTGAAGCGATTACGGCAGCACAATACCGAGGCAGTCACGGGCGTGGTGCGATCGCGCTATAGCAAAGGCGAACTGCTGCGGGGTGCCCTGCTCACCATCAATGGGATTGCTGCTGGTATGCGGAACACAGGCTGATTGAGTCGTTTTCATGGCTGGTTTATGACAATACATGGGCAGGGGCGCTGGTGTCGTGCAGTTTTGACCATGATGCTCTGCATCACAGTTCTACTTACAGGCTGCCAAGGGTCGCCTGCAACGACACTCAGCGCACCCACTGTTGATACGATCTATCAACAGCGGACACCCAGTAGGGATGGCATCGGCAAAGTCTACATGGGCAGAGAAATTGCTCAAGTGATGGGGCATCTTGGCGCAGGTTGGCTAGAGCGCCCCAGTCGAGAACGAGAAGAGCAGCCACAAACGTTGATTACGGCCCTGAACCTGAAGCCAACGGATGCCATAGCTGATATTGGTGCGGGAACGGGCTACTTTAGCTTTCGTTTTAGCCCACTGGTGCCGCAGGGGAGGGTGCTGGCAGTGGATATACAGCCAGAGATGCTAGAGATTGTGAACGCAATCAAGCAGGAGAAAAAGATTACAAATGTAGAGACGGTGCTAGGCAGCATCACAAATCCCAACTTAAAGGATGCGTCGATCGACCTCGCATTGATGGTCGATGCCTATCACGAGTTTGACCATCCACGAGAAATGATGACGGCGATCGCTCAGGCACTCAAACCTAACGGGCGCGTTGTCCTAGTCGAGTATCGCGGCGAGAATCCCCTGATTCCCATCAAAGCGCTGCACAAAATGACCCAGCGACAGGTGCAGAAAGAAATGAACGCTGTAGGATTAACCTGGCTGGAAACGAAGGAAACCTTGCCGCAACAGCACATTTTGGTGTTTGGGAAATTGCCTAGTCAGAAGGCTGAACGTGACTAAACCTGACACGATCGAACCCATGAAATTACACCGGGAACACAAACTTTCCGGCAAAAAATAGATTTGCAGTATCGTGCGTAGCATCAAATTCGCTTTGCACATTTTGAACACATTTGCTCTGGAAAATATAGCTTTAGTCAGAACGCTTAGGATAGAGATAATGGGTGAAGTGCCCAGTCTGAGTAGGCTTTCTAACGCGCCTCTGTCATACTCGACCTGACGACTATAAACGAGTTGGATCGGGCTAAGCTAACATATTCAGTCGCCAAGCTTCATCTCGAATGGATCGACTTGTTGCAATAAGCGGCTGTATAATCGAAACACGATCGTACCATTTTGCAGCGGCTAAATTACTGCAAGAACCTTTTTGACTGGATAAATTAGGATTGCTTACCCGACAAATCACTTCTGGATAGAATCGGCGAAACAGGTTAAAAGCGCCATCTATATAGAGCCGTCCTCCCCTATAATGCCCTGGCGAATTAACCAGTGTTTCTTCAAAATACTGCACCAGTTTAGGCAGGATACGAGCATGAACACAATAGCAATGCGCCCACTGAAAATCACCTTGATATTGCACCAAGCCAAGTGGATACGAACGCAATTCACGACGCTTAATCTTGTGACCGAGATAACAGACATCCCAGTCATTCTGTTGCAATTGCATCACTAGCTTTTCTTGCTCGTCCTCCCGTCGAAGTTGATGACGAAAAATGGCATCATCCTCCAGTATCCAAACTCGCTCTAAACCATCTTGCAGAGACTCTTTAAGAATGGCTAAATGTCTCATAAAATTGCAATAGACACCGATCGAAGGAAAACCATGAGAGTGCTGTGGGTAAAGCGGTTCAGGAAAGTGAACCTTTGGATCTTGGATATCAATGCTAATCGAGGCAAGTTCGCTGCTTAAAGCCTGGTAGCGATCGACACGCTCCGGCAAATGAATAATGTACAGGCGATCGAAATAGTCAATCAAAGGCATAGGGTTGATTCCTGAAGAAATGAACTGTTTCAGAATCAAGAGACACCCCAACGAGTTGGCAGAGGTAGCAATCGGTCATTTCGAGTCAAAAAACGATCGAGCAATGAAAGGCTAAAGTGCTAAAACTGCCATGATGGAATCTGTAGAGTGTGAAGCTTTCAAGAGCTTAAGTGAAGCGCATCACCCCAGAAATTAGGAGTTACGAAAGCTGCGTTGTTTCTGCTAACCACATTGTGGAAGAAAAAAACGAATAAGCAATGAAGTAGCAATAAACTACTAATGAAGTATCGATAAAGCATCAGTCGTATTACTGAAGCCATTTGCCATATTTCTAACAATTTTTTGTCGATGCCTAAAGGTTTTGATGTTTAGCCGCTCCTCCAGCACCTTGCCGACCCTTACTCCCCTTGCTTCTCAGATTATGTCGGTCTCCTGACTCCTGGCTCCTGACTCCTGACTCCTCTCCAGCGTATGCTCCAACTTAGCAGCGATCGCGCCAATCCACTTCTCATCCTGGCGAGTGTAGCTGCGGGGAGCATTAGCAGCCAAAATCATTGCCCCTCGGTTGCCGAGCGGTTGACAGATGACTCCTTGGGTATTTTCGGGCAGGTAATCAAACTCGATGCGCCCAGGATAAACCTTGAGAGCGACTAAATAGATGGGCGCTTGCTTGTCTAACACGCGCTGCAAGATGGGTCCAGGGGTAACTTCGCGCTGAACTGGCAAAATGCCGCGCCGCAGCAGGAGCTTGCCGTCGTACCAGACGATGAGCGATCGCGTAACGGTGTTCGTTAACAGCAAGTGCGATGCCCAGGCAAGCTCAGTTTTAAGTGCATCCGCTAGGGTTGGGTCAAGTTCAAAGCCTTCTTCACCGATGAGATCGACTTGCTCCGGTGTACGTGGCTGCACCTGCTGCCAGAGCAAACCCGTTAGAATCAGAACGGCACTCACAATTACACCCAGCGCATCTGATCGTGATTGAGAGTTCGTCAAAGCAGGAGTGAACAGGCGATTTGCCAGTAGCAAGCATCCGGCAAGACCGCCCACGACGATCGGCAGCAAACGTAAAACCTGGTTTTGATCGGATTTTGTCATCCCGTCACGCTAAAAGCCTTTATATTCATTCTATTTGGAACCAATCTGAAAAGTAGTTGTCATTCAGCATTATCTGACGCACAGTTTTTTAGAGTCAGTTCCCATACTGCATTGGTTTGGCACCGTTGGGAGGCAGAGATTGCTGGAATTATTTAGCTCTGGATTAATCTCGCTGTGGCTTAACATGGCTGGGCTGTCTCGTGTCAACACAAGCCTCAAGGCTGTGAACGCGATCGCCTGGAACGATGTGCCCTGGTCAGTGCTGCCTGGTGAACCTGACGCTGCTACACAAGCCACACTACAGCAATACCTGGAAGGCTTGAGCCGCAAAGGACTCATGGCATCATCACAGGGCGTTTGGCTCCAGTCTGGCGCACAGTTTCTTGCCAGTAATCAGGGCACCACGCCGCTGCCCGCTGCCTCGTTGACGAAGGTAGCAACCTCTCTTGCCTCGTTAGAAACCTGGGGAGCTGACCATCAATTTGAGACGCTGATTAGTACGACAGGACCAATTCAGAAGGGTGTGCTGCAAGGCGATTTAGTCATTCAGGGTGGGGGAGATCCGTTGCTTGTCTGGGAGGAAGCGATCGCGCTGGGTAACGCGCTCAACCGCCTTGGGATTGCCAAAGTCACCGGAAATTTGGTGATCACAGGCAGTTTGGCGATGAACTTTGAAACGAAGCCAGAAAAAGCAGGTGCCTTGCTCAAGCAAGCCTTCAATGCCAATACCTGGTCTGGCGAAGCAGCCTACCAGCATCAGAAGATGCCATCCGGTACGCCGCGACCATCTGTCGCGATCGCGGGTGGGGTTCAGGTGCTGAACTATGGCGTAGACCTGTTGCCTAAGCAAATTCTGCTGTTGCGGCATCGCTCTTTGGCGTTGTCACAGATCCTCAAGCTGATGAATATCTACAGCAACAATGTGATTGCAGAGTCTTTAGCCAATTCTCTTGGTGGAGCACATGTTGTGGCTCAGCAAGCCGCGATCGCGGCAGGAGTGCCTCAAAACGAAATCCGGCTGCAAAATGGCTCTGGCTTGGGTACGGAAAATCAGATCTCACCGAGAGCGATTTGCGCCATGTTTGCGACCATCCAGCGCTACCTGCAATTTCGCAATCTCACCGTTGCAGACCTCTTTCCGATTGCGGGTGTGGATGGCGGCACGATCGACTATCGCAAAATCCCCCAGGATGCTGTGGTAAAAACAGGCACGCTGAATGATGTGAGCGCTTTGGCAGGCGTTGTACCCACTCGCGATCGCGGGTTTGTCTGGTTTGTCATGATTAACCGAGGCACGGATCTAGATGACCTGCGCGATCGACAGGACAAACTGCTGCAAACACTCGTCAAGCAGTGGGGCACCGTTTCGACCCGACCACTACCGCTATCACCTAACGACACGCAACCGATCGCCACACTCTTAGGCGCAACCGATCGCAACGAGGTGGTGCGATCGGCAGTAGACGTTAGCATCGACTCAAGCAAATAAAGCCGCACCAGAGCCTAATGCAATCATTTCTCAACTCCTCTGCACTTTAGGGTGTATTGGCTGATCAACTTTCGTCAGTCTGCTCTAGGATTAGCTGTGTACCTGTTGCTTAGTAATGCCCTAAGATGACACCTACTCCTGACCCTCAACCAGACCGTAAACAGCTCGGTGCCGATGAGCTTATTGCTGTTTTTGTCGCGCTCACAAGCATTGGAGCAATCTTTTTCTGGTCAATTAGTCAGAATCGAGGGCTGGATGCGCCCTTCTTACAATCGCCGTTCGCAGCGAACACGCCAACCACAGCGCCATCACCACCAGTTTCGCCTTCTGTACAAGCGAGTGTGTCGGTGATAGCGCCGAATCGATCGACAGCACAGGCTCCCTTACCCAGCGTCGCACCTGGGAGTCCGGCACCCATGCCACCAGCCTTACAAGCAGCCCCGTTCGTTGCAGCGGCTCCCCAAATTCTGCCTTCACCCCAAACAAACTCTACGCCTGCTGCGCAACCAAAGCAGTTTGCTGATGTGCCAGCAGGCTACTGGGCAAGTGCACCGATCGCGGCTTTGAGTGCCAAAGGCATTCTAGATGGGTTCCCAGATGGCAGTTTTCAGCCAAATAAGCCGATTACACGAGTCGAGTTTGCAGCGATCATTCAGCGAGCCTTCAATCAACCGAGCAGCCGTGAAGCGTTGAAGTTCAGCGATTTGCAGGCTGATACTCCGGCGATCGCGGCGATCAATGAAGCCACACAAACTCGCTTTATGAGTGGCTTTCCCGATGGAAGTTTTCAGCCGAATCGTCAGATTCCTCGCTTACAGGTGCTGATAGCGCTAGTGACGGGTTTGAATCTTCAAGCGAAATCACCTCCGAATCAAGTGCTGAGTCGCTATCGGGATGCGGAGCAGATTCCTAAATATGCCCTGGATAAAATTGCAGCCGCGACAGAGGCAGGGTTGGTGCTCAACGAGACGAATCCCAACGTGCTTGCTCCCAACCAAGTGACGACCAGAGCGGAAGCAGCAGCTTTAGTTTATGAGGCTCTAAGAAAGTAGATGCCAGGGGGCAGTGAGGACGCGGTGCCAGCGAGACTCCGAATGCAGACTAATGCCTGTAAAAGGGAGTAGTGCGCCAAAGGTTCCTCAACACTCAGGCAGCTTTCTTTACAAGAACTTTACTTAACCCAGCCTTATGTGGAAAATACGGCTAATTTGTCACAATTAATACGATTCTGAAGTTCTGGAAGATGAGACCGTAGAGCCAGTATCAACACGTAAACTCTATGAAGAATCGTCTGCAAGCTTCAGTTTTGCTCAGTATATTTACGCTTTTGGGCGCACTTGCTTCTAAAGCCGATGCCGCCTTGTTAATCGGCAACACTCAAGGGAACGATATTGTTATTTTCGACGAAAGTACGGGCACGTTTCAAGGAAGCTTTGTCACGCCTGGACTGGGTGGCTTACAATCGCCGGACGCGTTGACGATCGGTCCCGATGGCAACCTCTATGTCAGTAGTGGCGGCAACAGTGGACTAAATTTATTTGATCCTGCCTACCCTCAAGACTCAGCCATTCTGCGCTACAGTCTCACAGGGGGATTTCTCGGCGTGGCAGCCTCCGGCGGCGGTTTAACGCGTCCGTACGGTAACGCCTTTGCACCCGATGGCAGTCTTTTTGTCAGCAGTTTTCGTACCAATCAAATCTTGCGGTACGACGTTGCAACGGGTGCCTTTCTGGGCGTTTTTGCCTCTGACAATAACGGTGGCTTGGGGTCAGCCAACGGCTTGAATGGTCCAAACGGACTGTTGTTTGGACCGGATGGTAGCCTCTATGTCACGACACAGGGTTCAGCCAACACGACCAGCGGTGCGTTAAGTTTTCCGTTTGCTAGCCAGGTGTTGCGCTATGGCCCAGAACAGGTGGCAGGGTTAGCGTCAACGACGACACCCAGCGTTTTTGTTGACCAGCCAGCGCTCTTGCCAGAAGCGGGGTTTATCAGCTTGTTGGGGTTGGCGCTTTCGCCCACAGCAGATAGCCTCTACGTGAGTGATTTTGCGGCTGGCGTACGACAGTATGACCTGAGCGGTAATCTGCTCAGCGTTTTATCGACCAATTACACGGGCACAACTCCCAGCAGTAACTTTATTGGCAGTCTGACCTTTGGCTCTGGCGCAAACAGTGATGACCTTTATGTGATTGGCTTTGATCGAACGAATGCTAATCTTGGCTCTGTATTGGCGTATGCCGATGCTGAGGGTAGTGCAACTACATTTTCAGGCGATACGTTTACAAGCACTAGCTTGATTCGTCCGATCGGCGTTGTTGCGACTACTGCTGCCGTACCAGAACCGTCAACCGTTGCAGGTCTGCTGCTCGGTCTGGGTGGTATAGGGTTTGCCCGTTTGCGTCAGCGGCGATCGCAGCTCAAGCCTTAGTTCTATACTGTAGGGACGTTAGGAGATTTCTAGGAAACAAAATACCCACTGTCTTCGACTTCGCTCAGCCAGCTTGCACCCTGAGCGGAGTCGAAGGGTAAAATCTTTCTGGAAATCGCCTTACATGTAACGTCCCTACTCACCTATGCGGTAGCAACCTTACCGTTTGGTCGTTGAATGATCGTCTCAGTTACTCTGCGTCGATTTTCCGGATCAATGCCTACAAGCCGCACGTAGCCTCCTGCATTTTCGTCGAGGCAGGTTTCTAGAGCCGCGATCGCCTCCGATGCCTGCCCTTGAAAGGCACCGTAGGAATTCCAGGAGTTTGCACGGAAGCGACGTTCGTCCACAGTCTCAATACCCAGACGAAGCCCCTGTTTCAGAATTTGGTTGACCTGAGTCACTACCTCTGGGGTGAGCTTGGTGCTGGAGGACTGACCGCTGTAGCTTGATGAGGCTGGCTGTGGGTTGCTCTGTCCATTACCGCCAGCAGCATTACCAGAGTCGTACTTGTGATAATACTGAGTATTCGCTGGTGCTTCTTCTTGACCAGATGTCTGTTCAGCCGTATTGCCCAGCTTACGGTTAAAGTACAGCGCTTTGTTGTATTGCTCTGACAGTCCCATCTCCTGAACCCGTTTTTGTTCGGCGACTAGCTGATTGCCCACTTCTAGCAGATGTGGCAAGTTGAAATTCGGCTTGCGGAAGCTTGGTGCTGCCTGGTCGCTGTTGACCACTCGCTGAGAGATGCGATCGATCCCGACTTCTTCAATCAAGGCTTTAACCTGCTCGTCATAAAGGCGCGATCGAATAGCGCCATAGAAGTCGATCGATTGATCAGGAAACGTATCCACCAGGGTTTCGACTGCACTCCGATTCACCCCATCCGCCTCAAAAATGCCGCTGACAATACCCACGCGATCGGCGCGATCGGGTTCCCAGAAAAACTTGTCCATCCGTCCATCGCGGATTAACGGTGCGTAAAGGGTGGAAAAGTCATTCCCCGTCACGATGATCGGCACACGTCGATTGGGGTCTAATTCGTAGCTACCAGGAAGCTGCACATTGGTGGGATTGTCGGCAATATTCATCAACGTCCCGTTCACGTTCTGGGTGTTAACGGTGTATTGCGTGTATTGGTCTACTCGTCCTGCACCCGCGTCGATGTCATTAATCAACAACACCGCCATCTTGCCGCGCACCTTTACCAGTTCAGACGCTTCCCGGTAGCGCAAGCGCACTAACCGTCCAGGATCACCTGCATCTGGACTTTCCAGTTCGCCAGCGGACATATAAACTACGTTGATACCCATGCGCTCAAACGCCAGTTCGCACTGAAACGATTTGCCTTCGCCCTTGCGCCCGTGGATGCCCAGAATCAGCGGTACTTTGACGCTAGGAATATCCAGATAGTTCTTGGTAATGTGCACCGAAAGTTTGTCGAGAAAGCGAGGCGAAATGTAATAGCTCATAGGTCTTAGTTGGCAGAGAGGAGTGAGGGGTGAGGAGTGAGGGGAGAGGAGTGAGGGGAGAGGAATTAGAAAGCGGTGAACGTGTGCCAAGCAGTCCATGCTTGAATGAGATGAGCGAGTTCGGTATAGCCAGCCGCATCGGGATGAGCGCCATCGCCAGCCGCTGCTTCTTGCATCCAAATGGCTGATTGGCTTAAAGGCGTGAAGATATCTAAATACGGAATTTTAAGCGTTTCACACAGTTGAGCAAAGTGACCTGATAACTTTTGAATGCTGACATTTTGAGCTTCGTCGGCGATCGGCGCTAGACATACCATTAAAACAGGATAAAGTTGCTGCGCCACAGTCAAAATCTGTCGAGCATTCTCTAATGATTGCGGTAAGGCTACACGCGTACTGCCATTTTCCAACGTGGTGTCGTTGACCCCAAAGGAGAAGACCACACGATGATGGCAGTTTGGAGGGAGGCGACGATCGCACTCTGGTTGCCAACGTCCTAGGAGTTCAGTGCTGGTTTCGCGCCGGATACCCAGATTGTAATAGGTGACGCGATCGCCCCGTTGAGAAAGCGTTTGGCAGAGCCTGCCCGTCCAACCGAGATGAGTGCGATCGCCTGTGCCGTTAATAAACGACTCACCGACAAAGCAGATTCTGATATCTTTTGCAATCATGATCGCAACATTGAAAAGCGGGATAAAGCAGGCATTGCCCACCCTACCCCGCTTTCAATCACATCGCTAAAGCATCATCACATGTTGCGTGGCTTCTGCACGATGAAGCTCATCACCTGGCATTGCTTGATGTTGTCAAACGCCACCACACGGATGTAGCTGTTGGGGTATTCAGACTTGCACTGTTGTACTTCATTCAGCACTTCCTGGGGAGAGCGTGCGCTAAACATGGGCAGCTTCCACAGCGTCCAGTAGTGTGCTTCAGCACTGGGGTCATTGGTAAACTCAACGCCAGGGAAAAAGCCCTGATCCAGCGTGTACTGAATCTGGCGAGAGATTTGAGCGTTGTCCATCAAGGGCAGGTAGGAAAACGTCTCATAGCGACGCTCAAACGGTAAGGTCTTCATAGGTTTCTCGATGGGTAATAGTGAGTTGACAATGGCTAACTTCTACAGTGAGGTGAGTTCACAGCTAACGGCTAGCTCATCCGGGTTCTTCAGAATTTGGCTCTTGCTCTGGATTGACGCTCGGAACAGACAGATCCATCTGCGTCATCCGCTCCAACTGCTGCCGACGCTGATCCATATTTGCCTGCTGTGTGCTTGAGCGGAGCAGTTCAGGCAACACATCAGCAATCTCTTCTGCCAGATGCTCTCTGACGGTAAGGATGCGAAACGCAAGATCTTGACGCTCTTGAAACAGAGCCTTCAAATAAACCTCACCATCCTGAATCTTTTCTCTTGATGAAAAGTTCTGCAACCAGAAAGCACGGGGCGGATCAGTTTCGCTGAGCTGAGCAATCACCGTTCGTACAGCCTGATACGTCAAGTAGCTAACGAGCGTCCTGGCAGTATCTTTGGCAATTTGCTTGAGATCCATAGCGAACAAGATGAGTTGGAGGAGGATGACGGATGAAGTCAGACTAGCAAGTTGTCCTCGTATCCTTCATCCTCAATCCGAGACGATTAAATGGTATCCATTGCGTCAAACTCAAACTTGATCTCTTTCCACAGTTCGCAAGCAACTGCCAGTTCAGGCGACCACTTGCAAGCAGCACGGATGATATCGCCACCTTCACGCATCAAGTCGCGACCTTCGTTACGAGCCTGAACGCACGCTTCTAGAGCCACGCGGTTTGCGGTTGCACCAGGCGCGTTACCCCAGGGGTGACCCAGCGTACCACCACCAAACTGTAGTACAGAGTCATCGCCGAAGATTTCCACGAGCGCAGGCATGTGCCATACGTGGATACCACCGGAGGCTACAGCCATCACACCAGGCATGGAAGCCCAATCTTGGGTGAAGTAGATACCGCGAGAGCGATCTTTCTCGATATAGTTTTCGCGCAATAGATCGATGAAACCAAGGGTGATGGCTTTGTCACCTTCGAGCTTACCGACGACTGTACCCGTGTGGATGTGGTCGCCACCCGACATCCGTAGCGCTTTTGCCAGCACGCGGAAGTGGATACCGTGGTTCTTCTGGCGATCCATCACAGCGTGCATGGCGCGGTGAATGTGGAGCAAGATACCATTGTCGCGGCACCAGTGAGACAGTGTGGTGTTAGCGGTGAAACCTGCGGTCAGGTAGTCATGCATGATGATGGGCATTTTGAGTTCTTTCGCATACTCAGCCCGCTTCAGCATTTCTTCGCAGGTTGGAGCCGTCACGTTCAGGTAGTGACCCTTGATTTCGCCCGTTTCTGCTTGAGCTTTGTAGATAGCTTCAGCCACGAAGGAGAAGCGATCGCGCCAGCGTTGGAAGGGAGCCGAGTTGATGTTTTCATCATCTTTCGTGAAGTCTAAACCACCGCGCAGGCACTCATACACGGCGCGACCGTAGTTCTTTGCAGACAAACCCAGCTTCGGCTTGATGGTGCAGCCAAGCAGGGGACGACCGTACTTGTTAATTTTGTCGCGCTCAACCTGAATGCCGTGAGGAGGTCCCTGGAAGGTCTTCAAGTAGGCAACGGGAATCCGCAAATCTTCTAGACGCAGCGCTTTCAGTGCTTTGAACCCGAATACATTACCCACGATTGAGGTAAACAGGTTGGTGACAGAGCCTTCTTCAAACAAGTCGAGAGGATAGGCGATATACGCGATGAACTGGTTGTCTTCGCCGGGAACGGGTTCGATGTCGTAGCAACGACCTTTGTAGCGATCAAGGTCGGTCAGAAGGTCAGTCCAAACAGTCGTCCAGGTACCGGTCGAAGATTCAGCAGCAACAGCAGCACCCGCTTCTTCAAAAGGAACACCCGGCTGTGGGCTGACACGAAATGCCGCCAAAATGTCTGTGTCTTTGGGTGTGTAGTCTGGAGTGTAGTACGTTAACTTGTACTCTTTTACTCCAGCCTCGTACCCAGACTTCGCCTGGGTTCTAGTTTGCGCGTAAGACATAAATCTCCCTTCCTGTGTAACTCTACAAAATTTCTCGATCGCCGTAACCAGAAGTCAAAACAAGCCTTTGCTCGCATGCGCCCGAAACTCAGCAAACACCTTCGATCAAAGGGAATTCGTTGATACTGTAACCTTGGCGCTCCGGCGACCTGGGCGCAATGAACGCATCGCTCACCCGTTCCGTCAGATTGCTCTCATAGTATCAGCTAATGGATAGTCAACAATAAGCCGAGCTTCAAACATTCTGTATCGTTTGATAACAACAGATTATGAATTGAATCTGAGAGTAACGTTGTCTTGAAAAGCAAACGAAGGCGGCAATTGTGGCATCTGTCGCTGCTGAGAGCACGATCGCCAAACCAGAACAAAAGCGGCTCCACAGACCTTTTAGGTAAGCAACGTGAGCCATACTGCAAGCGCACAACCGAACACGATTACTGCCAAGGGTCGTTCTTTTTCCAGCGCCTCTCGGCATCCTTTAGCGATTGCCGATTCGTTACATTGCGCAATACTTGCTGCACAGTTCTAAGCAAGATGCCCCTGTGTAGCGTTGCGACTTGCGGACGATCGCAAGCGTAAGGTTTGTAGAGTGACGAGTTTAGTAACAGCTCTACACAATGCTGCCACCCACAGATTTAAACCGCAGCCTTTGACAGCCTCATCTCCTAACAGGTCAGCGTTTAATCCGTGATACCAGTCCCAAGACCAGGACTTTATCTAGGTCGAGCGATCGGGATTACAGCAATTTTCAGTAGGGTGGGCAGTGCCCACAATTGTTCAAAAAGCCTCGGTGTAAGCTCTGTGGGCACTGCCACGCTACAATCTGTGGCTTATCCATGTGAAAACGGCTGTAAGTCAAACACCCATCGCTGATCTAAGTTTAGATGGCAAGTGCTTAAGCTAGTCTGTTACTGAAAAAGAATCGCAAGAAGAGCTTGACAAGCAGGTCGTCCAAGAGCTAAAAAAGCTTATTGCTAAAGCTTCCTATTTAGATGGGCAGCGTTGCTGAAGCGCTTCCGTGATGTCAACCACTTTTCGGGGGGCGGCCCCCATTTTTAGTGCCCTTAGCCCGCAAAGGACTGCCCCTTGAACCGATCTTTGTCTGTGACTGAACATGCCTACGAAGGGGGAGGGGGGCATAGCGAACAGTAAGTATAAGCTTTAGTCTATTTCTGGAGTAGATCTTGGCTGAAAAAAGAATGATAATCGTTCTCGCTTGAAACGATAATTTGGTCAGGGGAAGTTTAGTCAACACAAGCCTGTTTTATGCAGTAGCTGGTGTGCTTGAGCTTGTGCCTCTTTTCGGTAATGTGTGAGGAGTATTGATGTTTAAATGCCTGGTTCATTGTCTGCTGGTTAGCCCAGTATTGTTGAGCGCTGCTGTAGCGGCTTCTGCACAAGCAGCCGAAACAGTCAACCTGCCGCAGTCTGAAGCGCTGACGACTCAATCAATCATCACGCTTCGCAAAGCGACGATCGCATCGAGTATCCTGGCTCCTACACGCCGTGATGCAGCCGACAGCGTTCAGTTTGCAGACCCGTTAGCGTCTGATGAAACTGATGATGGGTTTGAGCAAGTAACGTCAGTGTCCCAATTGACGGATGTAAAGCCGACCGATTGGGCATTTCAAGCGCTGCAATCGCTGGTAGAACGCTATGGCTGTATCGTAGGCTATCCCGATCAAACCTATCGGGGTAATCGAGCGCTCACCCGCTACGAATTTGCGGCTGGCTTAAATGCGTGTATGGATCGTGTGAATGAATTGATTGCTGCGGGTACGGCTGACTTGGTGAAAAAAGAAGACCTGATAGTTTTGCAGAAACTACAGGAATTTTTTGCGGCGGAACTAGCCACTTTACGGGGTCGCGTTGATGGGTTAGAAGTCCGCACTGCCACGTTGGAAAAGCAGCAGTTTTCCACCACCACGAAGCTGGATGCTGAGGCGATTTTTGCCGTTGCAGGCGTGGCTACAGGCAATACGGTGAATGGAAATGCGGTGCAAAAGAATACCGTGCTGGGCAATCGCATCCGGCTCAACTTTGACACCAGTTTTAACGGCGAAGATTTGCTGCGGGTGCGGCTGCAAGCGCTCAATTTACAGCCCTTTTCATCCAATGCGACCTTCACTCCTGAAGGTGATCTCCGACTTGCCGCTTCTCCCGATGGCACTAACGCGGTCGGCATTGATGCTTTGCTGTATCAGTTCAAGTTGGGCGAAAAGACCTCGATTGTGCTGGAAGCCAATGCGGGCGCGATCGACGACTTTACAGATACCATTAACCCCTTTCTAGATGGGGATGGTGGGAGCGGTGCATTGTCTCACTTTGGCACCCGCAACTCAATCTATTACCTGCTTAATGGCGCGGGTATTGGCATCAAGCATAAGTTTAGTGACAAGTTGGAGCTGAGTTTGGGCTACCTAGCGAATGATGCGGCGAATCCGAATGCAGGTAGTGGGCTATTCAACGGCCCGTTTGGCGCGATCGCTCAACTCACCTTGAGACCGTTCGAGCCACTGGCGATCGGTCTCACCTACATTCACGCGTACAACAACGACTTCAGCGCCAACGGGAGTGGCGGCAGCAATAACGCCAATCTGGGTAATCTGGGTGAGGCATTCAACAGCGACTCGTTTGGGTTAGGAGCCTCATTTCAGCTCAATCCCAAAATTGTGCTTAATGGCTCCGTTGGCTATACCAATGCCAATGTGTTGAGCGGCACCAGAGGCAGCGTTGACATTTGGAACTGGGCGGTGAGTCTGGCGTTTCCCGATCTCTTTCGGAAGGGAAGCATCGCAGGCATCATCGTGGGCATGGAACCCAAAGTGACCAACGCCAGCAGTCGCCTGAACTTCCTGGAAGATCGCGATACCTCGCTGCACGTTGAGGGCTTTTATCAGTTCCAACTGACCGACAACATTGCCATTACACCCGGCATTATTTGGCTCACGGCACCCGACCATAACAGCAACAATGACGGCATTGTGATTGGGGTCATTCGGACAACCTTTGCGTTCTAATCAGCGGTCAGCAGTGACTAGACGGGGAGTCGGGAGTCGGGAATGGGGAGTTGGGAATGGGGAGTCAAAACTCAAAACTCAAAACTCAAAACTCAAAACTCAAAACTCAAAACTCAAAATTACCCCTCACTCCTCACTCCTCACCCCTCTCTTGAGCACAACCTCTGCCATATCTCCCTTGAGTCGCTGTACTCTAGGAAGCGGGAAGGCAAGACGGAGTGAAGGAACTGCATGAGAGGTACAGATCCCATCGTGGCATCGGAGCAAAAGGCTACGCAGCAGCTTTCGACGCTACGGCGCTTTTTGCAATATCTGCGTCCGTATCGCCAAGAGATGCCGATCGCGATCGCGCTGGTCATGCTTGGCGCGGCAACGCAGGTCATTGGTCCTTTTTTACTCGGTTGGTCGATCGACCATTTGATTGAGCAGGGCAATTTATCCGGGCTGCTGCTGCTGTTGGGTTTCCTCGGGCTGATTTATGTCCTTGGCGTTTGGGCAATTCGAGGGCAAATCTGGCGCGTTGGTTCCATCATGCAGCGTCTGCTGGCACATCTGCGGCAAGATATTTTCACCAAAATTCAGAGTTTGCCGCTGGGTTTTTTCGATCGCAGCGAAGCCGGAGACTTGATGAGCCGACTGCTGAATGACGTGAATACCGTTAATCAGGCGTTCGGACAGACGATCGCGCAAATGCTGGGCAATGTCTTTAGTCTGGTTGGTATTGTCATCGCCATGCTCGCGATTAATCTGCAACTCGGTTTATTGAGCAACCTCGTTGTGCCGCTGATGATCTTCACTACGGGACTGTTTGCACGATGGGCACGTGCCCGTTTCCGTGTGACGCGACAGACAATTGGTGAACTGTCTGCCAGACTCGAAGAAGACATCGGCAGTGTGCGAGAGGCACAGGCGTTCAACCGTGTGCAGATGAATATTGAGGAGTTTGATCTGCTTAATGCAGCGAATCGGGATGCCAACGTGCAGGCTGTAGCCATTACGGCTGCCTTCTTGCCATCGATCGATTTTCTCAATACCCTGGCAACGGCTGGAGTGCTGGCATATGGTGGCTATTTGGCGGTGACTGGTGCTGCCACGATCGGGGTGGTCACTGCCTTTTTGCTCTACGTGCAGCAGTTCTTTCGTCCAATTCAAATCCTCAGTCAGTTTTACACCCAGGCGCAATCAGCGTTTGCTGGCTTAGAACGCATTTTTTCGCTACTGGATGAGCCATCCCAACTGAACGATGCGCCAGATGCGACAGAAATGCCACCCATTCAGGGCGAAGTCACGTTTGAAGACGTTGCCTTTGGCTATACACCCACCAAACTCGTCCTTAACGGCGTAAACCTGACAGTGAACCCAGGTCAAATGATTGCGCTGGTCGGACCGACAGGCGCAGGAAAAAGTACCTTTATTAATCTGATTCTGCGCTTTTACGATGTTTCAGGCGGCGCGGTCAAAATTGATGGCGTTGATGTTCGCAGCGTGACGCAGGCAAGTTTACGCCGACAGATTGGCATTGTGCTGCAAGACAATATTCTCTTCACCGGCACCGTTGCCGAAAACATTGCGTTTGGTGCACCCCACGCCACTCATGCCCAGATTGAAGCCGCCGCACAACTGGCGAATGTGCATGAGTTCATTACGTCGTTGCCACAAGGATACGCCACACAGTTAGGCGAACGGGGCGCACCGCTCAGCCAGGGACAACGACAGCTTGTGAGCATTGCCCGCGCGGTTTTAATTAATCCGCGCATTCTGATTCTTGATGAAGCGACGAGTAGTATTGACACGCGAACGGAGGCGTTGGTGCAAGATGCGATCGCGCGCTTGCTAAAAAATCGCACCAGCTTTGTGATTGCCCATCGCCTGAGCACCGTGACGCAAGCCGATCAGGTTTTAGTGATCCAACAGGGACAAATTGTCGAACGGGGCACTCACGACGCATTAGTGGCACAACAGGGCGTTTATGCCAACCTGTACGCACTCCAACTGGGTGCTGCTGGGACGTAAAGGTCTTGGAGCAAGGGCTGGCATTGTGATGAGGGGTCAGCGCAACGTCACCAAACCGGAATCATGAGCGAGTGTGTGTTGTACGCAACGGTTGGTTGGTTGCCTTTACAGAGTGACTCGCTTCAGAACTGTTTGCGTCAACGCTATGTTCTAGCTTCAAGTAGGCTCGAACTCTGGTCAGCAGTTCGTCCAGATCGATCGGCTTACTGATAAAATCGTTTGCCCCTAATGCAAGCCCTTGCAGGGCAGTGGCTCGATCGTGAGCCGTAATCAGCAAAATTGGTAGGCAGGTAAGCTCTCATCCGCTCGGATGCGTTGCGTCACTTCATAGCCGGTCATATCCGGCATCATGACATCCAACAAAATCAAATCAGGGGGTGATGCCTTGATTTTGTTCAGTGCAGTACGACCGCTTGTTGCGACATCCACAGTAAACCCTTCGGCTTCTAAAATTGCTTGCAGTAAAAACAGATTATCCGGGATACCATCAACAGCAAGGAGCCGATAAACTTGAGTAGACATGGCGAATCGTAGCACTAAGGTTTGCAGATGTTTTTGCTCATCTGTATCCTTTCTAACGTCTGGTGCCGCCGCCTGAGGTCTAACCAGGGACGGATCTCAGAGCGTGAGCGCAGCATCTTCCCGTTTCCTTAAGGTAAGGGGGTTGCAAGAAAATAAGCTACCACTGGTTTGGGTTTCGGCTACGCCCAACCCGCCATGACTGAAGGTTGAGCGCAGTCGAAACCTGTTTGTTTGGTAGGTTATTAAACCGCAAAGCCCTAAGAAAGCACCTTTAGCGATGAATGAGTTCATTGGGGCTTATGTCATCACTTGCAAGGGGTCAGTAGGATACCAAAACGACCTGAAGGGCATTAAGAGCCATCAGCTTTCAGCGATCGACTCTCAGCTTTCAACCGACTTAGTTTCCCACACTGTCTACTACTTACTTCACCCTAAAAGTAGCTCAGTTCTATTCTTTAGTACTTCAGGAACCATCTAACCCAGCTCAGGCATGTATTGACCAGCTTCTCTGAGTTTTAGTGTTTGACAGCAAACGTTTTAGGGCTGTAGCACAGATCGCAACCGTCTCGCATCACGTCAAAGCTGAGTATAGTACAATTGTTCTTAGATTTGTCAGTCTAGAGACGCGATGTATTTACTCATTTATGCCTGCTGCAAAGAATCCGATCGCCAACATACGCATGAACAAAGCGTACGCGTGGAATGGGCAGAGCAGCCTCCAGCGATCGCTGACCTGGTTTCAATGGGCAAGCAGAAGCGCTGGCATATTGTTGAGCTGACGGCGTACAAACCTGTCATGTTGGGGCAAGAGGTACGGGCTGTATATCTGGCACAGGTGCAGCGAGAAGATTTGCCCCTGGCACCGAAGTCAGAGTGGTCATTCTTCCATCTACACGAAAACATGCACATTCATCTGACAGCCGTGGGTGAACCAGCGTTGCAGCTTGGGTTTAATGTCCTCGGTGAACCACCTCAAATGGGGACACGTCTGGTGTTTGATCAGGCAACACCGCTGGTTGTCCCGCCCCCAAAGTGGGTACTCGATCGCTACGATACCTATTTACCTGAAAGCGCTGCGTCTTACCATGCCATTTACCTTGCCTGGTGCCTAGTTGCCGAAACGTCGATCGCTGGGTAGCGTTCTCAAGCAGCGTCGCTTTGCAACACGATTCAGACAAGCGTAATAGCGGTCACTTCTGGCGGGCAAAACAACCGACCAGGCAAATAGGTGCCTAAGCCGCGATTCACGTAAAGACGATTGTTGCCTACGTCGTGCAATCCCTGTGCCCATTCCCAATGCTTAGAAACGCGGTCACATTCTTTCATCCACGGAACGAACCGTCTCGCTGACTTCGGTAGCTTGCAGTAGGTGGTTGAAATGATGTGCGACATGTTGCCGATGCCTGGAAGCACCACCTGACCACCGTGGGTGTGTCCAGAAAGCTGCAAATCGACGCGCCATTGCTGTAGAGGTACAGCCGTATCGGGATTATGGGACAGTACGATGCGGGGAAGACTGGGATCGATCGCGCTCATCACAGGCAAAGGGTTAAACGAAGCTGACCAGAAATCAGCTAGCCCCACGATCGCCAGCCCCGCACCAAGCGGATAGGCAACCTCATTCCACAAAACCTGAATACCAATACTGGTGAGGGCTTTAGTGACTTCAGGGCGCGATCGTCGATAGCAGATGTCGTGATTGCCCAGCACTGCGTAGATGCCAGACCGACTTTGCAACCCCTTCAGCCAGGGCACTAAATTGTGAATAGCAGCGGGATCAGCCGTCACAAAATCGCCAGTGAGGACAACTAGATCGGGATCAAGGGCGTTGCTGGACTCAATCGCCTCCGCCAACATGCGCTCAGACAGCCGAATGCCGTCGAAATGAAAATCGGAAAACTGGGTGAGCGTCACACCTTGAAGTGCTGTGGGTAAATCGGCGATCGCAAGCTGCAATCGTTCTACCGTCAGAGGTCCTGTCAACAGTCTATGCATACGCTTTTTAAGCAAGGCATCTTCAGCCTAACAGGTCTTTACTGGGACTCTTAGACAGAGAGTTTGGTTCGCTTAACGATTCCAAATTGGGTTGCTGCCGTACATTGAGTTACTGTCACAAGGAAAAAAGTCTGATAATGCCGCTCAATAAGTGTTGCATGAGCAAAATTACTAACGCGGCAGCCTCAAACCTGCGGTGTGAGCGTCAACTGTCAGACGAGCTTGGACTGCCCAACCGAGAAGACGCTAACCGATTCAACCTGTTATGGCGATCGTCACAACGTTTAGGACATGGGGATCAAAGGGGGTGTGGGGGCGTTGCCCCCAGCCAGCTTTCGACCTGAGCGCTCAAGCCGAAGGGGGTTCCACCGTTCGACTGAGCGCTCACGCCGAAGCCCCTGCACCCCGTCCTAACCCATCTGTCTATTGCTATAACAGCTCAAATTATCAGTGGCAAACTTTAACTCCAGATTAAGTTCAGCCGCTTATCTTCTGACAGGATGGGTCTCAAGCACTTACTTCGCTGGTGCCAGCATGCCTACTTTAAGGCTTGCCGGAAGAGGCTGTCTCTGGTCGAGGACTGCAATGGTTCGATTCTGATCATCAACAAACCCGTAAGCAGGAAATGCCTGTGTCAGTGTCAGCGGCTGATGGGTAGCCGTGTTTCTAGCCAACCATGCCTGCTGATAGTCCTGGAGATTGAGATGGAGAATAGTAAAGCGTTCAGCCTTGTTTGTAGCCAGTCCAACCTTATTCATTGCCAGGACATCTTCAGCCGCTTTCAGTGTGAGAGGGAAGAGGGTAGCAACCTTGTCCGCTGGTAAGGAGCGCGATCGATTGAGAAGGTCTTGAATACTTTGCGGCAAAGTGCTGTGAGCATTCAAAGCACCAAGGCTCTCATCACCAACGTTTCTCTCGCTTACAGCAGGGTTAGAAGCGTCTTGCACGTCTTTTTCAGCTTGCTTCGGCAGGAACGTTTCAAGGCGGTGATCACCCTGCGTCATTGGTTGAGTTGGTAACGACGGTAATGGCAATGAGATCTGAGCAGGCAGCGGTGGCGGTGACTGAGTGCGCGTAGGCTCGGCAGATGCTTGAGGGGCCAATGTTTCTGGTGAAGAGATACCAGCAGCTTGGGCACTAGGGTTCCCTTTAGTTTCTGTTGACAACCTTGCACGAGAGAACGACTGTGGATTGGACAGTGGTTGCGGTTTTATAGGCTGAGGCGTTGGAACGGCTGTCTTTGACTGAAGCCCATCCTGATTTAGCTTGGTCACAGGCTCAGGTTTTTGGGCGATGCTCATCCTACCCGTAGCCTCGGGTAAAGTCAGCGGGCGCAATCGTAACGGCTGGGATAGTGTGCTCAAAGAGGATGTGGCCAAAGCTTTAGACTGATCAGCCGCCAGGCGTTTTGGAGGCTCCTCTTTTAATTTCAAGCTACGTTGCGTTGCCGTCGCGTCTACTGCCAACTTGTTGCCCGATGCCTTTTTAACAGTTGGGCTTGGTTGGTTAGACCACAGAGGTTGATTGGATTGAAGCGGTTTCACCTCCATCCCAATGAGATTTAAGCGTTTTATTGAATCTGTTGCTTTCGACGAATTTTGTTGAACGGTGGGTTCTGGCAAATTGGGCTTTGTCGAAACCTCGGGCTTGTTGATGTCTGCAATAGCAAATCCAGAGAGCGCGGCAGCGGTTAACACACCAGCACCAACCAGATAACGATTAGGTGAGAATTTGGCGGAATGGTTGTGTACGGCTTCCGCTCGATTGGGGAGCGTGGAATCGACTTCCTCAAAGTAGTAATGAAAGTATGTCAGAGGACCCTCTGTTCGCACGTCGTAGGGAACATGGGGCGTGTATTCTAGCGAGGCTTCAGGCTCTATCATGTTGTCATCAACCTCCTTAGAATTACTAGGGTTTGTATTCAATGGCTCAGCCATAAAGTTTGACTGCTTCTCCAACTTTAAAAATTTGGTCATGCAGTTTACGCTCCTGAGATCTAGTCCGAATACATTAGGGGTTGCAATGTGCTTCTTTTGTCACTTTGGAGAGCACCTTTAAACTACGGTGTAGGAAAAAGTCTACTGTTTTTATCACATTGCTGTTCAAGGTACTTGCAGTCGAGGTTTTAACTGTCAGGTCAGACACTTTTCAAACATCCTCCTGGAAGATGCTTGGAAACAAAGACACTCAGTCTATGTCGTTTGTGTTGTAGATAACTAGAGCCTCATTCCAGATCTTCTAAGTACCGAGCAAGAATCAGGATCTTTTTCAGACTCTATTGACGACAATCGTCCGTTCCCCAAGGGTGGGTAGACTTGGAGCAGTTGGTCAGCTAGTGCAAGAGCGCTGAAAGACACAGGAGCGATACATGACGCTGCATCAAGACACAATTAAAGATTTTTCTCTAGCCACCCCTCCTTCGCCGAGTGAGACGGAGGAGGGGTGGAGTACAGACAGACTTCACATAGTAAAAATCGCAATAAAGATTCAAGGAACGCCTTAAATCTTCCTGACAATAGACAAAGCCCCTGTAAGAGAAACCATAGAGCGCGTTCGATTGTTGCCTCAAGCCGCCCTATGCTCCTTTTTCTAGGACTTTCCTGATAGGCACCTTATCGTCTAGGTGATGATTATTGGTAACAGACTTTTAATGCTTGGATGAAATATATCAGCTCCAATCTTTCAATGGCAAATCATCTGTAAAGATCACCTGCAATGGCATTCATGACTCATTTTCTTGGCTGGAACCAGACGATCGACATCAGTAGACGGTTCACGATCGGGCTGCTTGTCTGGGGCGCACTAGTAGTTCCAGCGGTGGCGGCTCAGGGTATTCCAACGCCTGTAGAGCGTCAAAATTCTCCCCAGGCAGTAGAGGGCGATGGCTATCTTCTTGGAGCAGGCGATCGTGTGAAACTTGATTTTTTCAACGTGCCCGAGTTTAGCGGTGAATACCAGGTTTTACCAAACGGTACGATCAACTTGCCCCAGGTCGGTGCGGTGGTAGTGCAAAGCAGAAACTTAAAGCAGGCATCTCAGTTAATTGGGAATCGCTACGCTGCGGTCTTGCAACGTCCTATTGTCACCGTGAGCCTGCTGGCGGCACGCCCTATTAGCGTTGCGATCGCCGGAGAGATCAATCGTCCGGGTTCCTACACCATTCCTGCTGTATCAGTCGGTGACGGCAATGCCCCCAATCTCACACGCATTATTCAGCTTGCCGAAGGCATTACGCAGGCAGCCGACCTTCGTCGTGTGCAAGTGCGTCGGTTACGCACCTCCGACCCTGGTGTTCCCAACGCTAATGAAACACTGACCGTTGATCTCTGGCAATTATTGCAAACGGGTAATGTGCAACAAGATTTGCGACTACAGGATGGAGACAGCATTTTTATTCCTCCGACTAATAGCGTCAATCTGCAAGAAGCACGCCAGCTAGCTGCTGCAAACTTTGCTGCCAAAAACACCCGCCCGTTAAAAATTTCAGTCGTCGGTGAGGTTGCCCGACCTGGTCCGTATACGCTTGTGGAAGGGTCTGTTGCACAGCAAGGTCAGACAAATCCAAATGGGCTTCAGGTGCCGAGCGTGACACGAGCCATTCAGGTCGCTGGTGGCATTACTCAGTCTGCGGATATTCGCAACGTGCAGGTGCGGCGGTTAACTCGCTCTGGACCACCGCAAGCGATCAAACTGGACATTTGGCAATTGTTGACCGCTGGGGATGTGCTGCAAGATTTGCCGTTGCAGGATGGCGATACGATCGAAATTCCCACTGCAACGGCTCTGAGCGATCGGGATGCAGGTGTGCTCGCCGCCGCGAGTTTTTCGCCAGATAAGATTACGGTCAATATTGTGGGTGAAGTGGAGCGTCCAGGAGCGGTTTCGGTACCACCCAACACGCCTCTAAACCAGGCATTGTTGACAGCCGGTGGTTTCAATCGACGCGCTGCCAAACGGTCAGTGACGTTTATTCGACTCAACCCGAATGGCTCTGTTTCTAAGCGAGATATCAACGTTGATTTAGCGCAAGGGTTGAATGAACAAAACAATCCACCGCTACGGAATAACGACACCATTGTGATCCGCAAATCGGCTATTGCTGGCATTGGCGATGCCGTGGGGTTGGTGACAAGCCCTCTCGGTGGCTTGTTTGGCTTACTTAACATTTTCGGTTTCTAACTGATAATCAACGGCTAATTCCTAAGGTTACTGAAGCCGTCCATGCTTTTGCCAAAACAAACAGTCATTCTTTAAACACAAGTTGAACGTAAAGAGAGAAAAATATGAACATATAAGTAGGTGGGTGGCATTAAATATAAAATAGCTGTAGTTTGGGTTGAAGCATGAAACCCAACGCCCGCATGGGTTACGCTTCGCTAACCCATCCTACAAATGATTGTGCCTTCCTACTTAAAGAAACCTAAAAAGAAAATTTAAAGTGGGATATCTACTGATAGCAAGGTCAACTACCAGCTCTAAGTTTGCACTTCTTCTAACAGATTTATGCAAATTTATAGACTTATGAGAAAGTTTTTATTTCTCAATTGTGTCAAACGCTAATTTGATCTGATGATTTCTTAGTGATGAAAATTGCCCTCGTTCACGACTATTTGACCCAGAAAGGTGGAGCTGAGCGTGTCTTTGAGCTACTGTGTAGACGCTTTCCCCAGGCTGATATTTTCACCTCTCTCTACGACTCCAAGTGCTCGATCGATCTAGGAAACCGCCCCGTCCAGACAACGTTTCTACAGAACATTCCAGGCGCAACAAAATATTTCCGCTTGCTGGTGCCCTTCTATTACCCAGCATTCCGTGCGCTGGATCTGCAAGACTACGATCTGATTATCAGCAGCAGCACAAGCTTTGCTAAAGGCGTACGGAAACGACCAGACGCAACACACATTTGCTTCTGTCACAACGTCACTCGGTTTTTGTGGGATACGAAGACCTACCTGCGTGAGTATCGTACGTTTAGTAAGTTTTACCCGTTGATCGAGAACGTCTTTAAACTACTACGAACGTTTGATCTGAAGTACGCTCAGGAACCCGACCTCTACATTGCAAATTCCCAAATTGTGGCTCAGCGGATTGAGACGATTTATAAGAAGCGGGCGATCGTCATTAACTATCCCATCGACACGGGCAAATTTAGTTTTTCTGATCAGAAAAAAGACTTTTACCTTGCTTCCGCTCGCATGATTAGCTATAAGCGGCTTGACATTATTGTTGAAGCGTTTAACTGGTTGGGGTTGAAGCTAATTATCACCGGCGATGGACCAGAGCGCCAACGGCTGGAACAGCAGTCTTTAGAGAACATCACCTTTCTGGGTCATGTGAGTGATCTAGAGCGCAAGACCTTACTAGCAAATGCCCGCTCGGTCATTGTGACGGCCCTGGAAGACTACGGACTGGTGCCGATCGAAGCCAATGCCAGTGGAACCCCCGTTGTGGCGTATGGTGCGGGTGGTGTGCTGGACACTCAGGTGCAGGGGCAGACAGGCATCTTGTTTAAACGGCAAACGCCTGAATCGCTGCAAAAAGCCCTGATTGAGGCTCAAACCGTTTCATGGGATTACCAGGCGATTCGAGACCACGCCATCCATCATTTCTCAGAGGCCGCTTTCTTTAACCGGGTTGACCGGGTCATCGAACAAGCGTGCCAGTAATCTTTGTTCTCATTGAAAGGGTTGGTAGGGTAGATGAACGTCACTCAAGTAAACGTGAATGCAGCGGCAGAGTCAGATCCAGGCTACGGTCAAATGCTCGCCGTGCTGCTCCGCCGTCGCTTCTGGATCTTCGGCTTTTTAGTTGGGACGTTAGGGATTGCATTGGTGATGACGCTGCGGCAACAACCAACCTACCAAAGCTCCATGCAATTGCTGGTCGAGCCGAACTATCAGGGTAAAAACACCTCAACTAACTCTACAGATCCTAATTTTACGGATTCCAACGTCACGATCGACAATGGCACACAGATTACTTTAATGCAGAGCTCCGGTCTACTTAAAAAAGCGATGGCTCTTCTTCAGCCTGAGTTTTCGGAGTTTGACCCCAATAATCCCAACAGTGTAGCTGCATTTAGAAATGCGCTTTCTATTGCCGTTTTGCAAGGCGGTACCAGTAAGAAACCAGTAGAAACCAAAATCTATACAGTGAGCTATACCGATTTGGATCCTGAGAAGACCCAAAAGGTCTTGAAGGCAATGCAGAAGGTCTACCAGGAATACAACCTGGAGCAGCAACGACTCCGTCTAGCTAAAGGGCTGACGTTTATCAGTCAGCAAATTCCTAAAGTCAAGGCAGAGATGGGACAGGCTGAGGCCGCATTAGAGCAGTTTCGCCGCAAGCAGGGCTTAATCGACCCAGAAGCTCAGGCAAAAGCCAAATTTGAGGCTCTGGTGCGTGTGCAGCAGGAGCAGACGACGACCCAGACTCAAATTCAAGAACTTAACAGCCGTTTTGCTGGTCTCCAGCAGCAGATTGCCCTTTCCCCCCAGCAAGCGCTGGCGGCTTCCCGTCTGAGCCAATCCCCTCGCTACCAATCTTTGTTGGGTGAGATCCAAAAAACAGAGCTTGCCCTGGAGCAGCAGCGGCTACGCTTTAAAGATGGAACGCCCCAGGTGCAACAGCTATCCGACCAGCAACAGCGGCAGCTCAATTTGCTGCAAGTAGAAGTCACCCGGATTCTGAGCATCGGCTCAGCGCAAGGTGTGTTGAACAAAGGTCCCTTGCTGTCTCAGGGGCAATTGAGTTCCTTAGATTTGGGGTTGGTCAACCAGTTTGTTGATGCCCAGGTAAATCTTCAGGCTGCCGAGGCGCGTAATCTGAGTTTGAACAGTACCGAACAGCAATTGCGTGAAGAACTTAAACGCTTCCCCCGCTTGCTGGCAGAGTTTGGGCGGTTAGAGCCTGAGGTTACACAAAGTCGGGAGACGCTTAAACAGCTCCTGAAAACACAACAGGATCTGGGGCTAGAAATTGCGCGGGGAGGCTTTGACTGGCAGGTAGTAGAGGAGCCTGACCTGGGAATCAGCATGGGTTCTAGCTTGTCTAAGAACCTGCTGCTAGGTGTAGTTGTGGGCTTGTTATTGGGTGGGGTGGCCGCCTTTGCCAGAGAAGCAACGGACGATGCTGTACATAGTTCGGACGACTTGCAAAAGCAGGTGCCCATCCCACTGTTGGGCATGATTCCCACCCTTTCGCTGGAGCCTGAAGGACTTCAACCGTTTCAACTACCGTTTTATCACGCACCGGCTCTATCGCCTAGCATCACCCAAGTGATTCGTTGGCAACCCTTCCAGGAAGCCCTTGATTTGTTGTACCAAAACATTCAACTGCTGAACGGGGAGCAGGGCTTGCAATCGCTGGTCATTACCTCAGCCCTAGCCGGTGAAGGAAAATCTACCCTCGCAGTCGGGCTTGCCATCAGTGCGGCTCGCTTACATCAGCGCGTCTTGCTGGTGGATGCAGATCTGCGTCGTCCCAGCTTGCACAAGCTCCTGAATCTACCGAACGATCGCGGCTTGTCCACGCTCTTAGACAGTAATGCCCCGATTCCTGCACGGCTGGGAGACCATACGTCTAATCTGCGCAGCAATATCTCAGTATTAACGTCTGGTCCCTCGCCTGCTGACCCGGCTAAACTGCTCAGTTCGCAACGCCTGCGGGACGTCATCGCCACCTTTGAAGAGTCTTATGACCTGGTTTTAATCGATACCCCTCCCGTTTTAGGAATGGTGGATACCATTCTGGCAGCCTCCCGCTGTAAAGGAACGCTGCTAGTGGGGCGCATCGATCAGGTGACGCGCACTGAGCTAGCGCGAGCAGTAACCATGCTGAACAAGCTGAACGTCATTGGAATGGTTGCAAGCGGGGCGAATGGATCGCTCAGCAATAACCGATATTACCACAGCAACCCTGAAGAAACTACGGATTAAACAAAACCATTCTCTGTGTGAGTTTTCTCCATGTAGCGTTTTTGCAGTTTTATTAAGTAATGAGAATCATGACTATGCGCCCTAAACCCCTAAGCACCGATGTTTGCCAGTCGGTACGGAACCAAAATCGATTGAGTTACGCCCTGGTATGGAAACAGCGCAAGCTCATCGTGCAAGGTGTCAAACCATCTGAGGCGATACCACTACCGTCCTTAGTCAACGTGCAGGGTGTTATGGCTTGTTTGCAGCGATCGCCCGTTAAACTAGTCAAGCTTGACCTAGCTCTGGGTGCAGAACAGCTTCAACTGTGGGCTAACATCTGTCGGCAGGCAGATAAACCCGCCTTTCTCCGCTTGCCATCACTGCGGGAATCTTCTCAAAAGCAACAGCCAATTCGATGGCAGCTCAAGCGGCTGTTTGATCAATGTATGGCATCACTCCTGCTGCTCCTCCTATCTCCCATACTGCTGATCATCATGCTCCTGGTGTGGCAGCACCTTCCGGGTTCCTTGTTTGTTCAGGAATGGCGCGTGGGAGAGCGCGGCAAATTTTTTCAAATGCTCAGATTTCGGACGACGGTCGGGCAGACAGACAAGCTTTTGAATCGATGGCTCTCAAAGCAACCAGCTCAATATGCTCACCTAAAAGACGCACAGACTAATTTCCTTGGTCATTGTTTGCAACGTTATAGCCTGGATGAATTGCCCCAGTTATTGAATGTGTTGCGGGGAGAGATGAGTTTGGTCGGACTGCGTCCGTTGCCGTTTGACGAAGCAGTCAATGTGCCAGCGGAGCTTCAGCAACGCTTAAACGCATTGCCTGGCATGACAGGGGTCTGGCAGATTGGCGGGCGATCGGCTCGTGTTACGTTGGATGAGTTAGTCAGTGGTGCCGACCTAAAGTACATGCAACGAGTATCGTTTCGGCAGGATTTGACCTTCTTACTGCACACCATACCCAGAGTGATTGCGGGGTCTGGTGTGCATTAAGACGGACAAGAGGCTAACGCAGGAACCGAATGCCTGACAAAAATCATACCGTTTGGGAAGTAGGGGCGTCACATGCAATGCTCTTATCTGCTGGACCTTGCAAACAAGAATTGCTCTAGCCAGGCTTTACGCAACGCTAAATTTTGTCAGTTTTCAATAAAGCCATCGGCACCGCTCAGTGTTTATCCTGATATCGTTGATGGCTAGAGAAGTAAGTAGTATGAAACCAGAGACCTGCGAAACTCACGATGTGAAACGGCGCTGCGATCGCAGTCGTAACCGCTCTAAGCGGCGAGCCATTTACTGTCCGATCGATCAGTCCCATCTTGATAGCGTCAGCCCGAAATATCCTCTTTATGCCGATACGGCAGAGCACCTTCAACAACGGGGTCTCAGTCGCAAACGAGCGTTAAGCCTGATGGCGGCCCAAACGACGGTGCAGTTGGAGGGGGAATGGCTGGAAGCCTTTTGGTGTTCAGCTTGTCAGCAGCGCAACTGGTTTCATGTTCACCGCGTGAAGCTGTCTACTTATACCCTGTCACTGGCACCGGGAACCCTCTGGCAGCAGGTCAGCGGTGTGATTCACCCACACGGCAATCCATCGGTGGGTGAATTTACCAGCAGGCAGGCACGGTTGGTGACGTTCAATGGGCTAAAAGACTTTCAACGCATCGGCTAGCGATCGATGCTTAGCGAAAGTAGGCAGAGTCTCCTAGCTTTCAGGAGTGGGCTTTTGACGGTCTCTATGATCTCAGTCCCTTCACCGCACGTTCGGGTTGCTGATCTACCGGGCTGTCGAAGTATAGACCGTTTATTTCTAGCTGAACCGGATTGGATGATCAGTACTCATTGATAAGTTTCGCTTAAATGTTTTCTTTATTTATGAAAGTTGTTCTTAACATTGAGTACTCAGCATTGTGTTGAGGGTTCTCTGTTTCTAAATTGCTGTCAGTGAAATCTAATGCTGCTTAAGCGTTGATTGATTGCAGCTTTGAGTCTTTTAAATAGGGTGATACCAATTTGAATTGAAAAGACGACACATCTTGTAGGGGCAAGGCAATGCCTTGCCCCTACCCAGCGATTGGATCTGTAGCCGTCGTGCTTTAAATTGGTATGATTCTTCATGAAGTTGAAGCCACCTTTGCCACAATGAGCTGGTTGACTGACAAAGCTTTCAGCAAACGCCTTTCCCACCCTGCACTAAAAGTGCGGGCGAACAGAGGCAAGTCCACTGTAGTGGACTAAGAGCCAAGGATCGCCAGTCCGTTGCAACGGACTTCGCTCTGTTATTCAATTGGCAATCAAAGATCTCGCGTTGACCCCGTAGGGTGCGTTAGCGACAGCGTAACGCACCGAAGTACTCATGGTGCGTTACGGCAATGCCTAACACACCCTACGCAATCATCATGGACTCGCCAAAGATGCATGAACAAACATTGCTGGGTTAATAGCGCGCCATGCATTGCAGGGCGGGTTGTTGCAAGCGGTGCAAGATCTCAGGTATGGCGGTCGCCACAACGGTTAGGACATTGGGATCAAAGGGGATGTGGGGGCATTGCCCCCAGCTAGGGGTTCCACCGTTCGACTGAGCGCTCACGCCGAAGCCCCTGCACCCCGTCCTAACCAGTCTGTCTATGGCTATAACTCATGTTGCAACGAGCAGGGATATGCTAACCTCGCCTCTATCGTTTCTGAATTCAGCAGCATTACGGACAACGTACCTGAGAAACGAGCTAAAGCATGAATTTCTCATAAAGATCACGGTTATGGATTTCTGGGTTGCTTCGTTATGTTGAACAGGTCGTAATTATAAATTATGGGGTGAACCATAATGTCTCGTAAAAAGAAGCGTACATCTGCTGTGCTTGATAAGGCTCAAACTCGCTTGGCGTCACTGAAATCAATTAACCAGGCGTTGGATTTGGGCAATGGTTTGACGATCGACACGTTCAATCAAACGATTGAGGATGGGCGACAAAAGCTAGAGAAGTACAACACCACTCTATCAACCGTGGATCAAAACTATGCGGCGGTAATGGATGCAGAGAAGCTCATTGCCGAGTGGACGGAGCGAATGTTGATTGGCGTTGCCAGCAAGTATGGCAAGAATAGTGATGAATACAAGATGGCGGGTGGTACGCGGCGCAGCGAGCGAAAACGCCCGAAACGCAAGGATTTGCAGGAGGAGACCGCTTCTGTAGCTTAGTGTTTGGTCAGTTTTCAACTTGATGGAATGGGGCGATCGCTTAGATAAGCGATCGCTTTTTGTATGGCTCGATAGCTTTGCGACGGGCGCTTGCCCCAACCCCAAAAACTGAGGACCGGTGAATGGCTGGCGAAGGATTGAATATTACAATAATGGGATCAAAAAAAATGCAAAAGCTACTGAGTTCGATCGGGATCTCTAAAAAAGCACTGTCTGCTCAGTCTACTGAGGCGTTCACCACACTGGTGCAGACTATCAAGCCTGCTGTTTTTTGGGAGGTTGGGGACACTATTGGGGCATATGCCTGGCTGGTGCTTGAGCACTCTTCGACCTGTAAGGCAATCTTGTTTGAGGCGAACTCGGACAACTACCTGGATCTCCTCAAAACGATCCATAGAAAGCAGTTGCATCGAGCGGAAGCGCATAATATTATGGTTTCTCCCGTCAGCGCTGGAATAGTTGCTGATATTAATGCAACCGCTGTAACCGTTGGGGCGATGCCCAGGATTGCTTCCTCTGGACGCAAAACAACCCTTCCGATTACAGTACAGCACGGTGCCTATGCAATGGAACGGGATGCTGTTGACCGATTGACACTGAATGAACTGCTTGTAAGGGAGCATGTGTCCCCCGATATCATCAAGCTTGATACGCAAGATGCTGAACGGCTGGTGATAGAGGGAGCCAGACAGGTGCTTGAAGCCTGCTCGCCTTTATTGATTGTTAAAACGGCTACCCCTAAGCTGGTTCACTATCTTGAAGGACTGAGTTATCGATCGTTCCCGTTCGATCAAGACAACACGATCTTTATTTCTGTGTATTTCTGAGCCAGAACTCATGTATTCGCTTAAACCGCCGAGGTTTTAGTCAAATGCGTCAGTCCTGTAAATTACACTTGTTGAGCTTTACCGCCCTCATCTCCTGTCATGTACACTTTAGGAGTAAGCCTGACCAAGGCCATAATCTGATGGTGGTGCCGTTTGATACTGGGCTATTAGATGAAGTCCTGGTGGAACAGAAAGAGCGGTGTGAACAAGAGCGCCAGCAGGTTCTGCAGCAGGTTTTAGAGTGGCTAGAGCAGTGGGGTAGCCAGTATGACATTGACAGTGCTTATCTTTTTGGCTCAGTGACACAACCAGGACGATTTCACGATCACTCTGATATCGATTTGGGCGTTGAGACGGTAAACTCAGTTAAGCAGATTGAGGCGATCGCGGCGTTATCAATGGTGCTGCTGCGGGATGTGGATATCGTCGATTTACGCTATTGTCATTTTGCTCATCGTATTCGAGAAACAGGGTTGCTATGGATGCGCGACTGCTGACTATTTTCACAGCGGATATCCGCTCGCAGATGCAATTGATCCGACGGGTAGCCCAACTGCTTGAATCGCGGGCAGAGGGCTTGCAGCGGGAGGATGAGGCGCGGTTGGAAAGTGTGGCCTATCAGGTGCATAACTTCTATAATGCTGTTGAGGATTTGTTAAAGACGATCGCGGTCCAATTTGAAAATCAGATCGCTGATACGTCTCGTTGGCACCAATTGATTTTGCAGCGCATGACGCAGGAGATTGTAGCGGTAAGACCGGCGTTTCTGTCTCAGAGTAGTTTTGAAGCGCTGAATGCCTTGCGAGGGTTTCGGCATTTCTTCCGCCATGCGTATGGAGTGCCGATTGAGTACGCTCAACTGTCTGCCAATTTAAACCGGGTCAGAACCGTACTGCCAGTACTGGAACAGGACATGGAACGGTTTCTGCAACAGTTGCAATAGCGGCATTAATGTTTAACCCAGACTTTAACCTTCAGCCAGCCCGTTTACGCATACTGGTTGAGGCGCTCCCACAGTGTTATGAGTCTTTGGTGCAAGATCTAAGGCATTTTTGCAATTTTCTGGAAGCACTTGAAGACGCTGAGTGAAACAGGCAACCACGATCGCCAACCCATGCTCGCACTACGATATGCGATCGCCCTTCTTCCAATTCGCCCCCACTCCTCACTCCCGTTTGGCTGAGCGCTTACGTCGAAGCCCACTCCCAACTCGTAAACTTCTTCCAAAGACGCTTAATTTCCTACGCAAATCTCCTGATTGAGTGCTTACCTGCCTGTACAGGATAGTAGGAATTGTTAACGGATTCGTAACACATCCTCTGAACCATTGCCGTTTCTGCACATATCAGCTAAGTCTGGTAAATAGTATGCGCACGGTACAGGCATACGCTACGCGTGACTTTGAACGTCGTCGCTTTTACCAAGCCAGTGCCGATATTGTGAAAATGTCGTATTGGGCCAGATTGCGGGTAGCCATTATTAGACCACTGGCTGAGGGGCTGGCAACGACGATTTTGATCGGCATGATCATTGTGGGGATGGCCGTGTTTGTGGCAAATGGCACAATGCAGGCGGCTTCACTGCTGACGTTTTTGTTTGTGTTGTTTCGTCTGGTGCCTGCGATTCAGGAACTCAATGGCTCTGTAGCCACCATCATGGGTATGCAGGGGTCGATTAAAAATATCGAGGCACTGCTCAATCGGGACGATAAGCCTTACTTAAGTAGTCCGACAGAATTATTTTCACACTAGCTTCTCGACAATCCAGCCTTTCAGCTACTTTTTTGTGTAATTGATTTCGTTTAACTACTTAACCGATGGCTCTACGGTGTTTACGGGGCTGAGGCAAGCGATCGAGTTTGTGTCGGTGGATTTTGGCTATGAGCCGACGGAACTCATTCTGCGTGGTATTGCTAACAATTCCCAGAGCACAGACGGTGGCGCTGGTGGGGTCTTCGGGAGCCGGAAAGAGTACACTGGCGGATCTGATTCCACGTTTTTATGACCCGATACAGGGCACGATCCGGTTTGATGGGACGGATTTGCGCGACTATGATGTGACCTCGGTGCGGCAACGGATGGCGATCGTCAGCCAGGATCCATTTATCTTTAATGCAACGGTGCGAGACAATATCGCCTACGGCTCTGAAGGGGCAGACGATCGCGCGATTTTAGAAGCGGCACGACTGGCGAATGCGGTAGATTTTATTCAGGAGATGCCGGAGGGCTTGGATACACAGCTAGGCGATCGGGGGGTGCGATTGTCGGGTGGACAACGGCAGCGCATTGCGATCGCGCGTGCCTTATTGAGAAATCCCGAAATTCTGATTCTGGATGAAGCGACGAGTGCCTTAGATTCAGTTTCGGAACGGTTGATTCAGGCATCGTTGGAGCAACTGGCGGTGGGGCGGACGGTCGTTGCGATCGCGCATCGACTGTCAACGATCGCCAATGCCGATAAGGTGGTGGTGATGGAAAAGGGGCGGATTGTAGAGCAGGGCACTTATCAGGAGTTGTTGGCGCAGCGTGGTAGGCTTTGGAACTATCACCAGATGCAAAGTAACGCCTCGTTGAACCCCTCGTGAGCTTTCATCAAGCTTCATCAAGCGAAAATCATTGAAAAGCACAGGCTTCGGTCGGCTGAGACATGGCTGTAGAATACAAGGTGAGTGTCAACCGGAACCGATCGATGTCTGAACCGAAGCTCTCTGAACTCAATCTGCAAGATCCAACCCAGCCACCGCCGCCAGAGGCTGTGCTACCAACCATGTACGATCTTCCCAGCGAAGATCTAGAGGAACCCGGCTTGCCAGATGAGTTTCACGACTTTCAACCCCAATTACTGCGGGAAACCTGCCAGCCAACTGGGTATCCGGCGGATCAGGTCTTTATTGGCACTGACCTCAACCTTTACTATGATTCTCGCCATACCCAGTGGCATAAACGGCCCGATTGGTTTCTGGTGTTAGGGGTGCCCCGTGCCCAAACACAGCAAGACTTGCGCTGGAGTTACGTGATCTGGATGGAAGGGGTGGCTCCGTTCTTGGTGGTGGAATTGCTCTCTCCTGGTACTGAAGCCGAAGATCTGGGGCAAACGCTGCGGGAGGTGAACCAGCCCCCGACAAAATGGCAAACCTATGAACAGGTGCTGCGGGTTCCTTACTACGTGATTTTTGATCGCTATCAGAACCAGTTGCGTGTGTTCCAGTTAGTAGGGAGTCGCTATCAGGAACTGGCTGTGCCAGAGCAACGCTTTTGGCTGGAGGATATTGAGCTTGGCATTGGCGTTTGGCAAGGACGGTACCAGGATGCGGAGGGGCTTTGGCTCCGCTGGTATGACAACAACCACTGGATACCGACAGCAGCGGAACAAGCAGACGAGCAAGCCCAACGAGCAGACGAGCAAGCCCAACGAGCAGACGAGCAAGCCCAACGAGCAGAGCGGTTAGCACAACGCTTGAGGGAGCTAGGTATTGATCCTGATCAGGTTTAGCGGATGGACAGAGCGGCAGATTTAAAGCGTTATGCTTCGGCAGTGAGCAACCGTTTCTCAGAGGCGATCGCGGAAAGATGAGATGCCTGGTCGCTTGCTCGTCATCTAAGGAATGCTGATTTAATAAGATGTAATTCTTTCTGTAGGGACGTTCCATGGAACGTCCCTACAGAAGGGAAATGGTAATTGCTCAACTCAGGGGGAATAAGGATTCCAGGGGATTTAAGGCAGCCAGGATAGACTCAAAAGCAGACAAACCTTGTCGTCTTCCGGTATTGACAACAGAACGGACTGCTGCAAACAGATCTC
>Ga0209490_10000057_pt1 | contig 125297 bp, 96 predicted proteins | sample MAT06_FD_187209 | JGI IMG/M metagenome (GOLD analysis project Ga0209490, IMG submission 187209) | Freshwater microbial communities from Lake Fryxell liftoff mats and glacier meltwater in Antarctica - MAT-06 (SPAdes) (version 2) | ecosystem: Environmental > Aquatic > Freshwater > Ice > Liftoff...
AATCGAGTGATTCGGGATAATACCAATTCTGCACAATAAATAGTCCCTGCTAAATTGCGCATTGGAAGTTTTTTTTTGCCAATGCGCTGCAGCATCTTGCATGAAGCGGTAAATGCCGTCAAAGTACCTGTTGTAGGCCAATGGAGTGAAACGGAATTGGAATATTACAGATACATAAACCCAAATCAAGCGATAGAAAAATTGCACCCTCATTTTGCCGATGAATGCAGTAATCTATCGCTTAGATTTGAGAATCCCGTACGCATTCTACAAAAATTGCCCGAATGCGTAATGCGGGATAAACGGTATTAGCACTTCATAGCGAATCCCAATGCGGATTCTGGGATAATTTATAGTTTGGTCAAAACGTGAGAGAGGTTTTTAGAGGTTCCCAATAGCCAAATCCACCACCTCTTTTCCAATTAAACTTCCAATGGCCACTCCCATGCCACCCATGCGAACAGCCGCATACAAGTTGGGCGATATCTCCTCAACAATTGGTTTCTTGCTAGCCCCAAGTCCCATGATGCCACTCCACCGATAATCGATGGTAAAATCATTCTCAGGTAGAACTACTTCTCGAAGCGTTTCTTCTAGTTTTTCTTGAATGATAGGTGTGAGACCAAACTCCCATGTTTCCTCATTTTGCTTGTCCAAGTTTCTAAAGCCTCCTATCAAAACCCTGTTTCCAATGTGGCGGAAATAAACATATCCCCTATCAAGATGAAAAGCCCCATTAAAAGAGAGTCCTGAAATTTCTGATGTCACAAGCACTTGATTTCTTGCAGGTACAACAGGAAGATGTGGAAGAATTTGAGCAGCCAAACCATTGGTACAAACAATAACTTTTCCTATCTTAAAGGCTGCACCCTCAGTAAAACAAATGACTCCATCAGTAGTGCTTTCCAAGGCATCAATGTTTAATCCATGAAGTATTCTTACCCCTGAATCAGAGGCTAGATCCCACAATCTGCTGATCATCTCACCCGTATCGATCAGACCTTCCAAGTCATTCGCAATGGCATGACGCACTCCCCTGAATCGCCAATTCTGACTATTTACATCAATTTTCCGATAGACTTTCTGAGTTCCAGTGAACGGGAACATTCGTTTGTTCAAGTATTCCAGTTTCGCTTCGCATTGCTCAAAAAGTTGCTCATCACCCTCTCTGAAAAGTTCGAATCCACCTGTGTTTTCGAAACCCAATTCCTCTTCGCCAACCATCGTCCTGAGATTCTCCAGACCTCGAATCCGTTTCTCGATGGTTTCAAATACCTCTTCCTCTGGAATTCGAGTTAAATCATCTAAAATTTCACTCGGACTTCCAAAACAAGCGAAACCAGCATTTTTGGTACTCGCACCTGCCGAGAAAACATCCCTTTCTACAAGCGCCACGCGGAGTGTAGCATCTTTTCTTTTGGCAGAAATTGCAGCACTTAGACCAACAATTCCACCTCCAATTATCAATACATCAATATTTGTCAAAAAAGATCGTTGTTCCCAATAACTAAATCTCATATTTTTACGTTTTTAGTACTTCAAGCGCAAACTGCGAGTGCCAAATTCAGAACCTACAATGAATAGCCAAATGTTCATCTCTTTCCGGAACCTACTCATTTTCTTGTTGATGAGCACGGCCTTTTCTGCCATTGGTCAGAATGAAACCTACTCCATTGAAGGCCAGGTGAAGGACAAAAATACTCTGAAAAAGCTTGAACTGGCTCAAGTACGCGTACTCCAAAATGGTGCAGAATTTGACGTCTATGATTGCGGAGGTTCCGGTCGATTCAAGTTTGATCTTCCTCTGGGTTATGTCTATGACATCACCTGCAGCCGCTCGGAATACGTCCAAAAAATCATTCGAATAGACACTAAAAATATTCCACTAGAAGACCGCGAAGGTGGTTTTATCAGTCAAACAGACTTTTTTCTATTTAAAAATGTAGAAGGTTTCAACCTCGACATATTGAAGGAACCTGTGGGTAAAGCCTCTTTCGATGCCCAAAAAAATGATGTGGTTTGGGATGAAGATTACATAGCTCGTCAATCGGCCAAAATAGAAGCGGAATTCAAACGACTCGAAGATCTTGCTAAAAACATGGGCAAGATGCAAGCTGAATTTGATGATTTAATGCTAAAAGGAGGTCAGAAAATGATCGAGAAGAAATATCAAGAGGCAATGGACAAATTCGGTGCTGCCAAGAGAATATTTCCAGACAATAAAGATGCAATTGCAAAATACGACGAAGCTAAAAGATTGTTTGATGAAGAACAATCCGGAAAAGAACTTGAAGCCCGATACAAGAAATATTGTGATGATGGCGACAAGGCCATTGCTTCTAAAAACTGGCAACAAGCCAAGAATCAGTTTACCGAAGCACTTAACTTAAAGCCAACCGAAAGACTTCCAAAAGATCGCCTTGCAGATATAGATAAAGCACTTGCACTAGAGGCAAATAGGGCGGATTACGATAGGGTAATGGCAGATGCTGACGCAAAATTCAACAATAAGGACTACGCCGTTTGTATCAAAAAATATCAAGAAGCATCCAAATTAATGCCCGCCGAATCTCGTCCACGAGATAGAATTGCCGAAGCGCAAGCCGCTTTGGATGCCATGCTCTCGAATGAAGCCAATCGTCAGAAAATGGAGCAGCGCTACAAAGATCTTCTCAGCATAGGAGAGCGCAATACCAAAGACAAGGAATACCGGCAAGCAATTACAAACTTTGAGGAGGCTAGTGCTCTGAAACCGGATGAGCAATTGCCTAAAGATAAAATTACCGAACTTGAGAAGCTTTTGGCAGATATGGCTGCAAAGCAAAAAGAACTCGATGCCTTGGCTAGTGATAATTCTGAAAAGGAAAGAATACAAAAAGAGTTTGATGCAAGGATAAAACAGGGCAATACTCTTTTCGGTGCGAGTGATTTGGAAAAAGCAAAAGCAGAATTTGTTGCTGCACTTGATTTGAAACCTTCTGAAAAATATCCGAAGGCGAAAATCACCGAGATTGATCAAATGCTTGCCGACTTAGCTTCGAAAAAAGACGAAAATGATACTGCCGATGCTCTGCGAAGAGCTGAAGAAGAAAGGCTTGCACGTGAACAAGCTGCAAGGAATGATAAAGAAGATCAACTAGCTAGAATTGAAGCAGAACGCCAAGAGCGCATTGAAAAAGAGCGAATGGAACGTGAAGCGGCAGCGGACGAAAAAGCAAAGAAAGATGCCCTTAATCGGGAGAAAGGTGAGAAATTCAATCAGGTTGACCGCTCCACCGAAGATGAAGTAGAAAAGTACTATCGTCAAGCTGCAGAGAGTGCCGAAAAATCGAAATTCACTGCTGTTCACCAGCAACATGAGGATTACCTTGCATTTCGCCAGGATAAGGAAGCGGAACAGGACTCCGGTCAGTCCGAAAGTGTTGAAGCCGTAAATACGCAAAAGGACCAATTGGTTAATGTTTATAGAAATGGCCAAGGAGTAACTCTTCAAAATGAGCGAAGAGCAATTGAAACGAAGCAGAGGGTTGAACAAAATACGCTCGACTATCAAACCGCGGCAGAGAGAACGAGAGAAACAAAAGTAGAAAAGGTAGAGGAAGAAAAAAGTGCTCAGTCCAGGCTTATCGAAAATGACCGAGTTCGTTTAGCATCCATTGCCGAAACAGAAGTGAAAAAAGATAACTTTTCAGCCCAGAGAGAAATGTATTCGAGCAAAGGAGATGCATCGAGAAAAAGCAATATTTACGATGTAGACAAGGATAAGAAATTTCAAAGTGATTCAAAGAACGAAGGAGAAAGAGTGCGTGAAGAAAATATAGTTGAAGTGACCGAAATAAGAGAAAGAGCAGCGACTCAAGCCGCAGACGTAAAGTCTGCTGCGGATGTTCGTCTCGAAGGTTCATCCAGAGAAGTGGAACAGCAAAAAGAAACTGCTTCATCAATAGGAGAAGGAAAAGAAATCATCAGACAAAATAAAGTTTCTGAGATTCAACAAAAGAAAGAAGACATTGAGATGCAAACTATAAGTCGAGATGCTGATGCTTCGGCAAAGGCCTTTGAAAAAAGATCCGATTTATTCTCAAAAAATCCCGGTCGTGAAAAAGATGCATCTGAATATCCAATGCTACCGGGTACTGAGAACCTACCACAAGGTGTTACCGAAACTTCTTATGAGTTGCCAAATAAAACAGTAATAGAACGGACTGTAAAAATTGGCAACAAAGTAGATCAGTATAAAAAAGTTGTTTCGAAGTATTCGATCTATTACTTCAAAAACGACAAGCCTATTACTGAGAACACTTGGAATAGTGAAACACTTGATATTGGAGATAAATAGGAGATGTCTTTGAAGATAGGTCTAATAAATGGCCCTAATCTCAACCTTTTGGGGTCTAGGGAAAAAGATATCTACGGATCTCAGTCTCTAGCGGATTTACAAGCAATATTATCGAAAGATTTCCCCGAAGTAGACTTCACTTTCTTCCAAAGCAACGTTGAGGGTGAGCTGATAGATTGTATTCAGAAATTAGGAGAAACTTGTGGTGGAATTGTAATCAACCCCGGCGGATACTCTCATACTTCGGTGGCTATCGCCGATGCCATTGCTTCTATAAAATGTCCTGTTGTAGAAGTTCATATTTCGAATATTCACAGCCGCGAAGAATATCGGCATCATTCCATTACCGGATCGAAATGCGTGGGTGTAATATCCGGCTTGGGTTTTGACGGATACTCAGTAGCCGTTAAATTTCTGAGTAAAAATTAATTGACTAATCTATCGTGAAATTTTACCGAATTCACTGATTGCGTGTTCTACCATTCTGGTCAATTTAGCTGCGTCATTTTCGCTTAGTTGTTTGCCGAATTGTAATCTCCTGCCGCTGTAGCTGAATCCAATTCTTTCGCCACCTAAAACCCAAAAACTCTGATCTAAAAAAGCGAAAAAATTTGTTGGACTCTTTTTTATTAGTCCCAACTTAAAAATATTTGGCATCAAGAAAATTTGATTTTTCCCGCGTTTCCAAAATGCGTTTTTGATATGAATTTCACCTGGCAATACAGTGATAATTTCTCTTCCTCCCAGACGCCAGAGAATTACAATTCCGATTCGAATAAAAAAATACAGCCAAACCGCCACACAGATTCCAAACATAAATTTTTCAGAACTGCTGGTTGTAGTAATCAAGTAATAAGTAAATACCATCCCACAATAAGCCCATGCGGCAAACCATGCCACCAATAAAGCTTCTTGCCACCTTTCAATTTTCTGATGAATGATGAACGTAAGTTTTTTCTTTTCGCGCAAAACTTCAATTCTCTTCCCTACAAATTTTGGCTCCGATTGTGTCATTTTGCTACCAATAATGATTCGTAAATCTCCTCATACATTGGGAGTATTTTATGGATATCAAAATCCATTGCCCTCTCTTTCGCCTTTTTCTTGAATTTGGTGAGCCGTGCTTCATCCCCTAGTAAGAAGATGGCATTTTTTGCCATATCTTCTACATTCCCTACTTCGCTCATCATGCCTGTTACACCATGCCTATTCACCTCGGGAAGACCTCCCGTATTGGTTGAAATAACGGGCACACCTAGAGCCATTGCCTCCAAAGCTGCCAATCCGAAACTCTCCGATTCTGAAGGAAGAATAAACAAATCTCCAGCACCTAAAACTTCTGTCGGATTCTTTATGTTGCCCAGAAAAATCACATCTTCACAAATGCCTAAATCTCTACATTGCTGTTCAGCACTATGACGCTCCGGCCCATCACCTACCAACAACAACTTGGCCTTGATTTCTTTTCTAACTATATCGTATATGGCAATTACATCCTGCAGTCTTTTCACAGGTCTGAAATTGGAAATGTGTACCAACAACTTTTCTCCCTCCGGACAGAATTGATCTTTTATGCTTTTTCCGTCTGATGTCTCCATATCCCCCATGTTCACGAAATTTGGTATGACAGAAATATCTCTGTTCACTCCAAATAACTTGTAAGTATCGTTCTTTAGACTGTTTGAAACGGCCGTTACGGCATCGCTTTTATTAATCGCAAAGGATATAACAGGTTCGAATGAAGCGTCTCTACCCAATAAAGTAATATCAGTGCCATGTAAGGTTGTGACAACAGGTATGTGTATGCCCTCCTCGGCCAAAATCTGCTTGGCCGTATACGCTGCAGACGCATGGGGAATGGCGTAGTGAACATGCAACAAATCGAGTTTTTCAAATTTTACAACGTCTACCAATTTACTCGATAATACCAATTCATAAGGGGGATAAAGAAAAAGTGGATAGTCAGAAACGTTCACTTCGTGATAATAAACGTTCCTTCTAACACTTCCTAACCGCACAGGCTGACTATAAGTGATAAAGTGTATTTGATGGCCCTTTTCTGCAAGGGCTTTTCCTAGTTCCGTGGCAACAACACCGCTACCACCAAAGGTTGGGTAGCAAACAATTCCAATTCGCATTTCAGAGTATTTAGACCGCTATTTCTGACGCCTGGTCTTGAATCCAAATGCACGATAAAGAGCAGATTGAATATCGGTACGGATGTTTAGTTCCTGTATCTTTTTGTTTTCGGCATCAGGGTTTACACGGTTCGACAAAAATACGAACACTATTCCTGTTTCAGGGTCTGCCCAACACATTGTTCCTGTGAAGCCTGTGTGACCAAAACTGCTCCAACTTGCCTCATTACTCGTGGAGCCACTGTTTAACGATAAAGCGGGTTTGTCAAATCCAAGCCCACGTCTATTATTGGGATAGTACGTATGGTTAAAAGTGTTGATAGTCGAAGGTTTTAGAAAAGTCTGCCCTGCATAAGTTCCGCTGTCTAGCAACATTTGCATAACGATAGCCAAATCGCGCGCATTAGAGAATATACCGGCATGTCCGGCTACTCCGCCCATCATGGCTGCACCTTGATCGTGAACATATCCTTTGATGGTCTGGTTTCTGAAGGCTAAATCCTTTTCTGTGGGTGCAATGCGTTCTGAGGGTATGAAGTTCAAAGGATTGTATCCCATAGAACTCAATCCCATAGGCTTGTAAAAAGTTTCCGACATAAAAGAATCCAAGCCCATTCCGGTTTGTTTCTCCACAATTCTTTGGATAAAATAGTAGCCCAAGTCACTGTATTTATATTTTCTTTCTGAACTGATTGGTGTATTCAAAATGGTAGTCAATATAGTATCTCGATAAGTGTCGAGTATAAATAATCCATCACTCACCTTAGTTGAATAGCCTGGTTGGGCAGAAGTCCTGTAAATACTTTCTTTCGGCTTTCCATCGGATAAAGTCTTCGTGTAAAATGGAATCCAAGCGGGAAATCCTGCTGTATGAGAGAGCATTTCGCTTATCACAACATCGCGATAAGGATTGCCTTCGGGAATGTCCAGGTAATCTCCAAGCTTCCCATTGATATTTACTTTTTCCTCTTCGTACAACTTCATCACTGCTAGCGTAGAAGAAACAATTTTTGTAATGGAGGCAAGATCGTACACTGTACTTTCATTTACCTTTTGGTTTCTGATCCAGTCCAAGGTGCCGAAACTCTTATCATAAAAAATCAAACCATCTTTTGCGGCAAGCACTCTGCATCCGGGATAAGCTCCTCTAGAAATACCAGATTCCGCAATACTGTCTATAGCAAAAAAATCATAAGCCACTAGCTCACCGGTTTCTTTGATACGCTCATCATCCATCATATCCTCGCGATAATTTTCATAGTCGCCGGCAGCATAACCCGTGATGGTGGCTACATCATGCTCTATTCGATCTGTGAATCCCTGCAAACCCACATATTCGGGATGTACCCAACGCATCCGGATTTGATTGGCGAGTGTAATTCCAGAAAAACAAGCGTAATCGTTGCATGCCGTAACTGGCAAACATCCCCCAGCCGGACAAGCTCCCATGATCACTTCTGCAACTACTGTTTGAGTGAGCTCATCATCCTGATAAGAAACCAGCAATCCATCGATGTTGCCAATTTCTTTCATTGCAGCGAGAGAATAAGGATTTGCAAAAACAGCTACAATCAAATTTGCTGAAGAACCGACTGAATTTAAAATTCGAGTTGCCTCATTGCTTACACCGAAATTTTTACTCGGTTTATTGCTTGTTCCCAAAAACGCAGCAATAACTATGTCATATTTACTTAACGTGTCGTGCAATGCGATCCCGGGATTTAATCCGGGATTTTTATCCATCAGTATAACATCAAAGTCAGCGTATGCATCCAAAGTTTTCACAAAAGCGGATTGTGCATTTCCCCCTACAGGAACCACTGCAATTCGCTTGCCTTGTGTAGATGCAACTGGAAGTATCTCACATTCATTTTTAACTACGGTGATACTCTGTTCAATCATACGCCTTCTCAATGTCTGTGCTTTTCCATTGTTTAGGTCTTGATGCAAAAATGCCAAAACTATTGGCTGATAGCTATCTAAACCTGCCCACTCTTTTGCTCGTAAAATTTTGAGACAACTTGTATTGATCTCATCTTCTTTGATCACACCACTTTTGAGCGCATCACTAATAGCTCTGATTGCAAGGGGAACATCAGTAGAAAAAAGTAGCACGTCGTTTCCTGCAACCAATGCCTTAATATCAACATCGCCGGGCTTCCAGTATTTTGTAATACCCTGCATATTCAAGGCATCCGTATATACTAAACCTTCAAATCCAAGATCCCTTTTAAGGAGATCGTTTATGATTTTGGGTGAAAGTGTTGAGGCTACATTCGGCGTATTATCAAGCGAAGGAACATAAAGATGCGCTACCATTACACTGCTAAGGCCCTGACTAATTAGGCTTCTGTATGGGGCAAGTTCCAAAGAATCTAATCGAGCCACTGTGTGATTGATCACGGGCAAATCCTTGTGACTATCGGTATCAGTATCGCCATGACCTGGAAAGTGTTTGGCAACAGCCATAATACCTCCGTCTTGCAAACCGTGCATGTAACCCAAAGAACGAGAGGTAACCAAGTGAAGATCCTCTCCAAAAGACCTATTGGAAATCACTGGATTCTTAGGGTTATTGTTTATGTCAACAACAGGCGAAAAGCTTACATGAACGCCCATTCTTTCGAGCTGCCTTGCCATCTCTCTTCCAAAATCATAAATCAATGTTTCATCCTGAATTGCGCCTAGGGTAAGTTGGCGAGGATAACCAATTGTACTGTCCAATCTCATACCCAATCCCCACTCTGCATCCATAGCGATCAAAAGAGGAATTTTGGATTTGCTCTGATAATGATTCGTCTGTTTGGCTTGTCTTAGTGGACCACCCTGAAAGAAAATCAATCCACCGATGTGATATCTGCTCACCAAGGTATCTATTTCGCGAATGTGTTTTGAATCTTTATTACTCCATGCCGCCACCATGAAGAGCTGACCAATTTTTTCTTCGATGGTCATTGTTTGAAAAACAGAATCAGCCCAAGGAGTTTTTTTCTCCAAAAAACAAGGCTGACTTATTGCTATCACCGGAGAGATGAGCAACAGGATGTAAGTGAGAATATTCCGTAATTTCATATTGAAGCAAATCAACAACTAAACAAGAATTGATATGAAAAAATTGCGCCACGATTTGCAACATCTCAATGTGAATTGCCCAGCAGAACAGAAAATGAAACATTAAGCCTTGTTTACCAGCGATATCAGCACTTGCAAACAAAAAACAATAATTGCCAAAGCCAACTATTAAAGTTCTGACATTCTCCTTTTCACTTGATTGAGCACAAATTCAAACTGCTCATCCAGTGTTAGATTGGTATTATCAAGTACAACTGCATCTTCAGCTCTTCGGAGAGGATCATTCTTTCTCGTTGTATCGTATTCGTCGCGATCGTTTAGGTTTTTGAGAACATCTCTGAGTGTAGTCTCTACACCCATCTTTTGCAACTCAGAAAATCTTCTCTGTGCACGCACATTACCTTCTGCAGTCATGAATATTTTGAGTTCTGCATCAGAAATGACCACTGTGCCTATATCGCGACCATCCATCACAACTCCCTTTGCTTCTGCTAATCGACGCTGCAGTTTAACCAACTTTTGTCGAACCGCCTTGTTATCCGATACTACAGATACATGATTGCTCACTTGAAGTGAACGGATTTCTCGTTCTACATTTTGTCCATTCAAATAGGTTTCGTTTTTGCCTGATTCAGGGTTGTATTTGAAGGTAATTAAAATAAGATCTAAGGACTGTTCCATTGCCTCACTGTTGAATTGACCGTGAATATCTATGAGGCCATGATGCAAGGCATACAATGTGACCGCTCTGTACATAGCGCCTGTGTCTATGTACATATAATTCAACTCTCTTGCAAGTGATTTTGCAAGGGTGCTCTTGCCACATGAAGAGTATCCATCGATAGCTATGTTGATTCGTTTTTTCAATCGGAATAATAGATAGCGCTCGAAAATAAAGCCAAATCAAGCAAAGAAACAATCAAACCGAAAAAATGAGGATAAAAAAAGATTTGTTCTGATTATGAGGCGCACTTGCTCAAAAACTAGATATACCAATGTTACTTAATCCTGCATTGCGCATTGGAAGTCTGTGCTGGGTAATGCGCTGCAGTATCTTGCATGCATGAAGGGGTATTATACCATTTATCCCGCATTGCGCATTGGAATCATCTTGAGGTTAATGCGCTGCTGGATTCTCGAATCTACACGATGAAACAAAGTAATAGTTCGACCTATGAATTCCGATATCTCCATCGCGTGATTCGGGTTTATGTATCTGAAATAGTCCAATTCCGTTTCACTTCACTAGTCTATAACAGTTACTCTCAGGGCATTCACCACTTTCCTGCTTATAAAATAGTTTGGACTATTTAATAAGCAGAATTGGTATAATGTGCAGAATTGGTATGTTGTGCAGAATTGGTGCAATCACCAAGCTCCGTAGGTGCGACATCTTCCAATGAATTGGATGATAAAGCGCCCGCTTCGCGAGCGAGCTTCTAGGAGCCCGGGAGAGAGATTTTTTAGGGAGGGAGAGGGAGGAGGGAGGTAGTAAGATGTCGCTACTATGGAGCTTGGATTTAGAAATAGATACCATAAAAGCAAGTCCCTTTCTATGGTAGTAATTAGAAAAAGTGAAGACCTTCACTTGGTGTTTTTTATTTCCCGATTTGGGATTGGTGAAATCACCAAGTTCTGAAGCAGCGACATCCTACTATCATTTTATTTATCTGAATGCATTTCTGCCAGAAGCTCCGTAGGTGCGACATCTTCCAATGGATTGGATGACAAGGCGCCCGCTTCGCGAGCGCGCTTTTGGGAGCGCAGGAGAGAGATTTTTTTGGGGAGGGAGAGGGGGAGAGGGAGGAGGGAGGTAGTAAGATGTCGCTCCTATGAAGCTTGGATTTAGAAATAGATACCGATGTTGCCTAATCCCAGAATCCGCATTGGAAATCTATTGCAGCGCGAATCCCAATGTGGATTCTGGGTTTAATAGTTCAGCACTGTTTCACGCCAGACGAAGTGCACCCTAGCAAATCGGCCTGTACGGACCATACGAACACCAAATGAAGGAAATTCTTTAACGAGTTGAAAAAATATTTGTACTCACCGAGAAGTGATTGCTCGGTCCTGCCAGGTGGTATATTGCTCTACCATAGCTCAATTGGAAGCGAGAAAGTTTGAATCCAAAACCATAGGAAAAACCAGCCATTCCCAGCTTATTGTCCACTCCCAACTCTTTTCTTCTTCTATAATCATAACCCAAACGAAAATGAAAATTCTGAGAGAATAGAATTTCTGCTCCCAGCTTCACATGTCGCATGAGCCTGTCGCCAAACTGAGGCCCACCCTGCTCTACCACAGTGCCTGAAACCGGATCCAGAAGAATTTGTGTTTCATCTTCATAAGATACTTGCCACGACTCCAAATGATCCACTACCAAGTTGAACCGAAGCGGTGCATGTGGAAGGCGCTTTACGATACCTATTGCCAGATTTACCGGCAATTCCGACTTTTGACCTTCGATGTATGGATCCAAAATGAATCCGATATTATTCAGTACTAGGCTAGCAGAAAAATTTTGACCGGGATGTTGGTATGTTGCGCTGAGATCGAATAACAATCCTGCTGCGTAATAATTGGCCAGCGAACTGTATACCATCTTTACGGAACCTCCCAGACTGAAAAGCGAATCAACCCTATATCCAAGACCTATCCCTGCGCTAAAATCCGAAGCGCCGAATTGACCAATTACATTACCTAATTCATCTGTTTCGTCCAACTGTCCATGACTTAGAAATTGGATAGAAGCGGCTGCGGTGAGCTTAGGGCTTATGGTTCTTGCATAAGCAAATACACCTGCATTGGTTTTGGCGAAATAGTCGATGTAGCCAAATGTTACCTTTCCGGCCACCGCACTATCGAGCAGCGATGGATTTCGAATACATAGATTCAAGTCACCATCTTTCATTGCCAACATAGCGCCTCCTAATGCTGATTCGCGGGCTGAAGCTGGAATACTGAGTGAAGAAAAAACTTGTGTACCACCTACTTGAGCTGTTGCCAGATCTGAAGTCAAGCAGACCGCCAATAAAGCAATAGAAAATACAATTCGCTTGAAGAAATGCGGCTGCAATGGGCCTATGCTGGTGACTTCCGTCGCTTGTTTTTCCTGAAAAATCATTCTTCTTGGGATGCGAACGTTGTTATTCATTCAATTTTGGTTCTGGCAACGAACGCCTGAAATACAAATTTATTTCATCCACCCCTTCAATTCTTTAGGCAACTTTCAACGCATTCACCACTTTTTCTTTCAAAAGTGCCTTATCGATTACTTCGTGCATCTCCGAGACATAATGAAATTTTAGGCCTTTTAGGTATCGCTCATTGATCTCATCTATATCCTTTCTATTTCTTTCGCATAAGATGATCTCTCTAATGCCAGACCTCTTTGCTGCAAGAATTTTTTCTTTAATCCCTCCTACTGGAAGAACTTTCCCACGCAAGGTAATTTCTCCCGTCATGGCGAGATATTTTCGAACTTTGCGCTGGGTAAAGGCCGAGGCAATTGCCGTTAACAAAGTAATTCCTGCTGAAGGTCCATCCTTAGGTATTGCTCCTTGAGGAACGTGAATGTGAATGTTCCATTTGTCGAAAATATCTTGCTCCATTTCCAGCAACTCTGCGTGTGCGCGAACGTACTCAAGGGCAATCATGGCTGATTCTTTCATTACCTCACCCAAATTTCCGGTGAGGGTCAATTTTCCCTTACCCTTCGTAAGGCTGGTTTCAATGAACAAGATGTCTCCACCGTTTGGTGTCCATGCAAGACCAGTTACAACACCAGCATTTTCATTGTCAGTGTATTTGTCCTTTTCATGACTAGGCCCTAGTATTTTTTCTACATCAAGTGCCTCAACTTGAACCTTGAATTTTTCCTCCATGGCAATTTGTTTGGCTCTATTGCGGGTTACCTTTCCGATACGTTTCTCGAGTGTTCTTACTCCACTCTCGTTGGTGTAATCTTCAATCAACTTCACGAGTATTTCATCGGTGAATAAAATTTTAGATTCTGTGAGGCCGTTTTCGCGCAGTTGTTTGGGCAATAAGTGCCGTTTAGCTATTTCTAGCTTCTCCTCAAGTGTATAACCATTCACTTCAATGATCTCAAGTCGGTCGCGTAATGCTGGTTGAATGGTACTCAAACTGTTGCAAGTAGCTATAAACATGACTCTCGACAAATCGTAGTCCAGTTCGACATAATTATCGTGAAAAGCGTGATTCTGCTCAGGATCCAAGACTTCGAGCATGGCTGAAGATGGATCGCCATGGACGCCTTGTCCCAACTTGTCTATCTCGTCTAGGACAAACAATGGATTACTCGTTCCCGATTTCTTCAGGTTTTGAAGTATTCGTCCGGGCATTGCTCCGATGTAGGTTTTTCTATGCCCGCGTATTTCAGCCTCATCGTGCATTCCACCCAAAGACATTCGCACATATTTTCTTCCCAATGCCTCGGCAACACTTTTACCAAGAGATGTTTTTCCAACTCCTGGAGGTCCATACAAACAGAGGATCGGTGCCTTCAAATCACCTTTGATTTTTAGAACTGCCAAGTGTTCTATGATACGTTCCTTCACTTTTTCAAGACCGTAATGATCTCTATCTAATATCTGTTTCGCGCGTTTTAAATCAAAATTATCATCCGAATATTCTCCCCAAGGAAGATCAATGAGCATATCGATGTAATTGGCCTGAACACTGAACTCTGCACTCTGTGGGTTGGTGCGCTCGAGTTTTGCAATCTCCTTTTCAAATGCTTTCTGAACTGTTTCGTTCCATTTTTTATTGGCCGCCTTTTTCTTCTTCTCCTCTATTTCTTCTTTGATAGGATTTGAACCTAGTTCTTCTTGAATCTGACGCATCTGCTGCTGCAAGAAATACTCTCGTTGCTGTCTTGTAATATCGGTATGAACTTTCTTCTGAATTTCATTTTTCATCTCCAGCATCTGAAGTTCTTTCGAGATGTGTTCGAGAACTTTCTTTGCCCTCTCCTCTAAATCGGCCACCTCAAGTAAGACCTGCTTATCTTGAACCGAAGTGCGCATATTGCTGCTGATGAAGTTCGTAAGAAAACTTAGACCATTGATGTTTTTAATGGCCATATTGGCTTCACTCGGAATGTCGGGAGAAGCATGAATAATCTTTCCCGCTGTCTCCTTCAAAGATTCGAACAATGCGCGCTGCTCTTTACTTTGATTCTTATTTACTTCGGGATACTCAATCACTTGAGCTTTGAAATAAGGTTCTTCTTGAACCAATCCTGTAATTTCGAAACGTTTCTTCCCTTGAAGAATGACAGTTGTGGTTCCATCAGGCATTTTAAAAAGTCGCATAATGGTAGCTTGTGTTCCTATGCGATGGATATCTGCATAGGAAGGTTCCTCCATATCCTGATCCTTTTGAGAAACTACACCGATAATTTTGTTTCCTTTGTTTGCTTCGTTCACGAGTTTTATACTCTTGTCGCGGCCAACGGTAATAGGAATTACAACACCCGGAAATAATACTGTATTTCGCAGCGGAAGAATTGGCAGTACTTCGGGTGTTAATTCCTTATCCATCTGCTCTTCATCCTCCGGCGAAATAATGGGGATGTACTCGTGGTCCTGCACTTCGCTCAGTAAATTCAATATATTTTGATTTTGGTCTTTCATATTTTTCTTTTGTAGTCCGCTAGAAAGTCAATCATAGTGCCACTTCGGGCTTTATGACTTTATGGCTTGATTTTGTCAGTATGGGATTCTTCAAAAACCTTCCAAAGCACCTCTTTGTAATCTTGATCTAGCACCATCTGCCTACGTTCCATTACCATGGAAGCGGTTTCAATTGCCTTCTCAAAGTTATACTGTATTAATCCTTCTGACCCTCCCCAAGAAAAAGACGGTACAAATCGAGGCATATATCCTCCTCCAAATAAATTGCAACAAGTAGACACTACTGTTCCTGTATTGAACATGGTATTGATTCCGCATTTGCTATGATCACCCATCATGAGTCCGCAGAAGATAAGTCCGGTATCATCAAAATCTCCTTTGACTTTATTCCAAAGACTAACAGAACCGTAATTGTTCTTGAGGTTACTATTATTTGTATCTGCACCCAAATTGCACCATTCACCCAAAACGGAATTTCCTAGAAATCCATCATGTGCTTTGTTCGAGAATCCGGAAATCACTGAATTTGAAACCTCTCCACCGATTTTACAATGTGGTCCGATGGTAGTGGCACCATAAACCTTCGCTCCCATTTTCAATGTGGAATGATCGCCAAGCACAAATGGCCCTCGTATCATGCTTCCCTCCATTACTTCAGCACCATGACCTATATATACCGGTCCTGTTTCAGTATTTATAATACTTGCATTCACTTTTGCCCCGGGGGAAATAAAGAGATTTGAATCTGGTCCCACGAGAATATTGCCGGCCGATAAAGTTTGGCCTGTCCTTATTCGGAAGTTTTCGAAGTCGTGACGAATAACCTTGTCGTTTAATAAAAAAAGATCTGTGATATGCTTCAAAACAATCAAGTCGCCTTCATATTCTATGTTCACCAAGTCGATGCCTTTTGCTTTGTCTAATGGCACGAAAGAAGCAAGTACTCGTCCTGACTGCCACAGACATTCATTTGGCTTCAAAACGGACACTGAATCTGCAAAACGCTGGTCGGGAATAACGCAAGCATTTACTTGCAACGCTCCTTCCTCAGCCAATGGCGGGAACAGAGACTTCAAGTATAATCTCGTTTGATGATTCACCTTTCCCGAAATAAACTGCATCCATCTCTCGGAGTTCGAATAGATACCCATGCGCAACTCGCCTAAGGGTCGGGTTTCTATTAATGGATAAAACTGATTTAGGTATTCATCTTCAAACAACTCTATGCTTATGTTGATACGGGATATCATTTTTTAATTCAATTTGAATGGCCTTTTTGATTCTATTTCTAGTTCAATTTCTACCACAAATCTATTCCTTGAGGGTCCAAATCTCTTGAACTTCTCGCAAATTCATGTCACTGTTCGATATCTTTTCTAAAATCCAATGGTGAGTTTTGTCAAGTTTAGAGATTCATTATTCGATATATGAAAAACAAATTGAACTCAGTATTGCTGATAAAACAAGATTCCATGCGACGCCAATTTCGTCGAATTGTATGTAATTCGCCTTTGAAAGCATGGTAGGGAACCTTTTGATGGATACCGTGTTTAAGCTACAATTATGGAGTACAGAGAGTTTTCGATTAAAGATCTTGAAAGTTTTTCCGGCATCAAAGCCCACACTATACGTATTTGGGAACAACGCTATGGAATACTGGCTCCAGTGCGTACAGACACCAACATTAGGAAATACTCCGAGAGTGACTTGAAAACGTTGTTGAACGTAAGCACGCTCAATAATATGGGTTTCAAAATCTCCAAGATTGCTCAAATGAAAGAGCAGGAGATGTCCGATATTATTCTAAATAAACTACAAAACGCAAGCTCTGAGCAATATTTCCAACAAATGCTCAAAATTGCTATGGTCAATTATGATGAAGAATTATTTCATCAGGTCTCGGAGCAGTATATTAAAGACCATGGCATGGTAAAGACGTTCTCCAACCTGTTCGTTCCATTCATGGAGCAAATAGGAGTTCTATGGCATGCAGGAGCGATTTGTCCTAGCAATGAACACTTCATTTCAAATCTGATTCGTCAAAAGATAATATCTAGAATAGATGCAATAACTACTGTTTCAAAAAGCAAGGACATATACGTTCTATACCTTCCACAAAACGAAATTCATGATATTACACTTCTGATGTTACATTATTATTTGAGGGCATCGGGGTATAGGAGCATATTTCTCGGATTGAGTGTGCCCTACGAGGATCTCAAGGAAGTGGTAACTCGACTGGGGGCTGTAAATTTTGTTTCAATATTCACGACACATCCTTTAACAAAAAATGTTAATGACTACTTCGGTCGCATACTAAAAGATTTTGAGAACTCCGGCTCTCACTTTTTCCTTACAGGTTATGCATTAGAGGGTATTTCTACCCCAGATTCAAAGACCATCAGCATTTTCCAAAACGCCAAATTACTTTCTCAAGTAATTTCGTCGCTAGAACTCTGATTTTGAGTGCATTTAATTTTTTTTGATTTTTTGTGTAGGGTTTCTTGGCCAGAGAATGTTTTTGTTTAATCTTTGCAGTCAATTATTAAACAATAATCATATGTCAACCCTCGAATTCAACCAAATGCTGTCGGTGCATGTTCCTTACCTGAAGAGTTTTGCCCTCAGATTCACTAAAAGTCTCGAGGATTCTGAAGACCTACTTCAGGATACAACTTTAAAAGCACTCCGTTACAAGAATCATTTTGTGAGTGGAACCAACTTTAGAGGATGGCTGTACACCATTATGAAGAATATCTTCATAAACAACTACAAGCGCACGAAATTGCGCAACACTATTACTGATGGTTCAGACAATCAATATTTTCTGAATCAAGGCAGAAGTGGTGAGAATACTATCGCTTCTCAATTGGGCGAAAAGGAGATTCGCAAGACCATCATGGCGCTTCCAAATGACTTCAAAATACCATTTAACTTGTTTGTTGAAGGATATCATTACGATGAGATTGCCTCAGAAATGAACATTCCTATAGGCACAGTAAAAAGTAGAATATTTAATGCACGAAAGAAGTTAATGGCGGAACTCGCTGATTTCAGATAATACTAGTGTTGCTTATAAAATAGTCCATCCCTCATTGCGCAATGGAATTATCTTGAGGGTAGTGCGCTGCTGGAAGGCATAACACGACCAATGAATTCCGATAAATTGATCGCGTAATTCAGGTTTATGTGCTGGAAGTTGTAAATTATGGTAGAATAGATATTATAGGCCAATGATGTGAAACTTTATTGGACTATTTCAGAGACCTAAATGGTAGAACAAAAGGAGCACCTCTAAGGCCCACCCTCAATCGGTGGGTTTTTTCATTTGAGAGGTTCTTTAGTACGTTTCTTCAAGTCCCATTTAACCCAGAATCCGCACTGGATGTCGCGATGAAGGGCGAAAACCCAAAGATGGCGAGTGCTCTCGCAAGATTTTTATACCGTTTATCCCGCATTACGCATTAGGGCAATTTTTGTATAATGCGTGCGGGATTCTCAAATCTGAGCGATAGAATACTGTATTCATCGGCAAAATTAGGGTGCAATTTTTCTATCGCTTGATTTGGGTGTATGTATCTGTAATCTCGGCTAAGCCTAGACAACAGCTACTATAACGGCATTGACCACTTCATGCACAATAAATAGTTTGGACTATTTATTGTGCAGAATAGGTATTATCCCGAATCACGCGATGGAGATATCTGAATTCATAGGTCGAACTATTACTTTGCTCCATCGTGTAGATTCGAGAATCCCGCAGCGCATTAACCTCAAGACACTTCCAATGCGCAATGCGGGATTATTTGATGGTGTTTATTCATCCATCAAGAATAAAAATCGAGAAAGTGCCTGATATCAAAGGGGGTTAGTGCTGTAGTAGATTTCCAATGCGGATTCTGGGTTTAATCAATCAGTGCGGAATTTATCCCATTGATGCACAAGTAACTCCCACTTGTCCTTGGGATAGCCTTTCATGCAACTCTAATAGTTTTAATTTGGTCTTAAGAAGGCTACCTTGAAATAAGCATGCTGTATGAAACACTTTCTATTCACTTTCGTCCTATTGGCACTTTTTGCTGAACAAGTCAATTCACAACTTGTAATCGACAATACTCAAACGGTGGAATATTATGTTCAGGAAGTACTTCTCGGAGCGGGTGTGGCCGTTTCGAATATCACGTTCAACGGTCAGCCTGCCAGCACTGTAAATATGCAAATTGGTGAGTTCGATAGTCAGAACGCCAATGTAGGAATACCTTCCGGAATTGTGCTTGCTTCTGGAGATGTAAATTTTGTAGTTGGACCAAACAACAGCAGTGCAATGACTCTAGGTAATTTGAACACTTTCGGTGGTACTGATCCTGATTTGCAAGCATTGATCCCCGGTTTCACGATAAACAATTGGGCTATTCTTGAATTTGATTTTGTGCCTAATGGCGATACACTGTCATTCAATTTTGTGTTTGGCTCTGAAGAATATTTGGAATGGGTTGGAACCTCTTTTAACGATGTGTTCGGGTTCTTTCTGAGTGGTCCAGGAATTAGTGGTCCTTATAGCAACAACGCCGAAAATATTGCTTCCATCCCAGGCACCGATGTTGCCGTTTCTATCAACAACCTCAATAGCACGAGCTACAGCGAATTTTACGTGAATAATGGCGACGGTTTTTCGGCTCCTCAAAGTACTGATGACACATACATTCAATTGGATGGTTTCACTTTACCCTTACAAGCCTTGGCTTTGGTGCAATGTGGGGAATCATACCACATAAAAATATGTATTGCGGATGCAGGTGACGGAATTCTCGATTCAGCCGTATTTTTAGAAGAAGGTTCGTTCACTTCAAACTCAGTAGTAGATGTTGATCTATCAATCAATGTGGGTGGTCCTGATGCCGATATTATTTGGGAGGATTGTGGTGAGGCTACTATCACTTTTACGCGTTCTCCACTGTCCGATATTTCAGTTGAAGACTTAGTAATTGTTACTTGGACTGGATCTGCCGAAATGGGTGTGGATTATAACATGCAGCCGGATACCATATTTTTTGCGGCCGGTGTGGCCTCGGTAAGTTTCGAAGTAGATGCATTCGAAGATGGAATAACTGAAGGAATGGAAAACGTTTTTCTCGATATTCTAAATCTTGCTGCCTGCAATGGAAGCGGCTTGGTAAGCAACTTTGAATTTTTCATAGGCGATCATCCGGAAGACTTGGTAGTAGAAGGTTTCGATTCGGAAATTTGTCTAGGTGCATCTATTGACCTCGAACCAATAATTACTGGAGGATATGGAAACTACAGTTTTCAGTGGAGTAATGGGGATGAAACAGAAACCATTCAAGTGTCTCCATTAAATACTGAGACATACAATATCATAGTGAGTGATACATGTGGAATGCCTTCCGATGATGCTGATTTTTTAGTTGAAATATTATTCTACGATCCTCTCGAAATTGAAATTACTGATCCCGCAGAAGATCCAATCTTGCTTGATTGTGGAGAATGGATTGCCATAAATGCAATTGCACAAGGGGGCGATGGAATTTACACATACTATTGGTATAATCAAGAAGATCAAAACTTGTTTGGCTGGATGAACAGTGTTACAATCAGCTCTTGGTCTAATGCCGATTATGTATACGTTGATGTTACCGATGGTTGCGGATTTATCAGTACCGATTCTGTGGAAATACAACTTAACGTTCCTGCGTTGATTGTAGACGTGCCCTCAACTATATCTGCACCATGCAACCAACCATTCGACATTGAAGCTATAGTCAGCGGTGGTGCAGCCCCATACAATTACTCATGGCTCGACAATGGAATGTGGCTTTGGGATTGGGATAATATTCTAAATTATAACGTGGGCTCGCCTACCACAATTCAGCTTACAGTTAGCGACCAGTGTGGCCAATCCGAATCCTTCAATATCGAGGTTTCAATTGATAGTCCGCCCATACAAATAGATTTGGTAGATGAACTTGTTGGAACCTGCTTCACCGTATTCGATTTGAATCCAGAGGTAACAGACGGAAGTGGTGGATTCACATTTGAATGGACTGAAAATGGAAGTTTGGTTTCGAATAATGAGGATATCAGTTTTCAAACGGATGTGAATACTGTGTTGATCTTCCAAGTGGAGGATGCTTGTGGCGCCACCGCCTCTGACAATGTGATAATTAATCTTGAAAATCCACCTGTAATCATAGAAGTAGGTGAAGATATATTTGCTTCTTGTATTGATCTAAATTTGTTAGACGTTGATATATCAAGTGGTAGCGGCGGGTACCAATATCAATGGATCGTAAATAATACTGAAATGTCCATCAATGCCGCTTACGAAATACAGACATTCGAGACAGTGGACGTAAACGTAATTGTAGAAGATGCTTGTGGAAGCATGGATTCTGATACCCTCACTATCTTCATTCCGAACATTCCCTTGCAAATAGCCGCTTCTGTGGATACCTCAATTTGCCCTAATGGAACAGTTCTGATGTGGGCCATTGCTCAAGGAGGAGAAGAAGGTTTTGTTTATGATTGGCCTCAATTGGGCTTTACCGGCGACGAAGTGACACTCAATGGTCCCGGTAGTTCTGCCTCATATACCGTTACTGCCACTGATATTTGTGGTGAGAGCATTTCGGCAAACATTCTGGTAGAAGTTCTTCCCATAAGTGCCCAATTCTTGGTGTCAGAAATTGGAGAAAACACTTATCAATTCACTGCTACTCCAGAACCCGCTTGTGAAGAAGGTGAATGTTTTTATATGTGGGAATTTGGAGATGGCACCATCAGTTTTGAAGAAAATCCAGTTCACGAATATGATGGATTAGGCTCTTACACCACCTACTTCACAGTGGTTAATGACATCGGTTGTTCGGACATGCAGCCATATACAATTCAAGGACCACCGGACATATTTATCCCAAATTCGTTTACGCCAAACGGTGATGGTATCAATGATATTTTCAGCGTGGTTAGTCACGACCTACTCGAATTTGATATCAAAATATTCAACAGATGGGGAGAAATGGTCTACCAATCGAACGACCCCGCAGCAGGTTGGGCTGGTGGTCACAAAGGAGGAGAATATTTTTCGCCGGACGGGGTCTACACATATGTTGCCCGTATAAAAGGATATAACACTGATGCACAAGAGTTTGCGGGTTCAATTACGCTTATTCGATAAGTGCAAAAACACTTGTAAACCCCAAAGAGTAATAATTCTTTGGGGTTTATTTTTTTTTAAAACAACCCATGCCCTAGTTTTGAAGTCTATCTGTCAAATAGCCTTAAACCACATGAAATATTTTACAAGAATTTCGGGTATCATAATTGCACTTTTAGCAAATCAAATTTCTTATAGTCAACTAGTTGCGACTTCAAATATGACCGTTGCTGAATATGTGCAGGATGTGCTTTTGGGTGCCAACGTAACTGTGAGCAACATAACTTTCAACGGAGCTAGTGCAAACACTATCCAAGCTTCCGTTGGTCAATTTGAATGTGAGGATTGCAACCTTGGTATGGAAAGCGGGATGATAATGACTTCCGGTTTTGCAAGCAACGCTGTAGGTCCGAATAACCAAGGAGCAGCCACGGGTTCGAGCAATCTTTTTGGCAGTACAGATCCTGATCTAACGGCCATAAGCACAAATACCCTCAACGACTGGTGTATTGTTGAATTCGACTTCGTTCCTCTTGGAGATACTTTGAGATTCAATTACATATTCGCATCGGAAGAATATCCCGAGTATTCTGGTTCTGGATTTAACGATGTATTTGGTTTCTTTCTTAGTGGGCCTGGTATAAATGGTCCATATTCCAACAATGCTGAAAACCTGGCTTTGATTCCCGGTACAAACTCGCCTGTAACTATCAACAATGTGAATAATGGTGGTGATGGCATAAATGGGCCATGTCAAAACTGCGAATTCTACAATCACAACGGAATGGGTTGGGATGTCGACGACCCAACATACTCTGATCCATATTACATTCAATACGACGGATTCCTCGACACATTTGAGGCATACTCTATTGTACAGTGCGGACAAACCTATCACATCAAATTATGTATTGCAGATGCCGGAGACTCTGGTTTCGACTCAGGTGTGTTCCTCGAAAGAGAATCCTTCTCAAGTAATCTTGTTGTTCAAGTTGAAATCGACTTTGAAGCAGGTGGACCTGAAGGAAACACACTTTTCGAAGATTGCGGACAGTCGCTTATTACATTCTCTCGCCCTGAATCAGGTGATCTCAACACAGCTCTTACTGCTTATATCGAATACAGTGGTGATGCTATTGAATTAGTTGACTACAGTGATTTACCAGACTCCGTTTATTTCGCGCCGGGGGTAGAATCTATCTCCTTCCCTCTCGATGCATATCTAGATTTCCTTGCCGAAGGAATTGAAACAGTAGAAATGCTTATTTCGAACTTCGCTCAGTGTGGTGAAACTATGCTTGAAAGTGAATTTATTTTCTACATCAACGATACTGCCGATCCACTAGTGGTTGAAGGTTACACCGAGAGTATTTGCGATGGAGCCATCATCGACATTGAGCCGATTATTTCTGGTGGATATGGTGTTTACAGCTTTGACTGGAGTACGGGAGAGACTTCCCAAATGATCACAGTATCACCACTGATTAGTACAACTTACAATGTAATGGTAAGCGATACATGCGGTATGCCTTCCGACGATGCAAATATCATTATTGAGGTGGCAGAATTCCCGCCATTTAGTGTGTTGATAGATCAAGGCGACTTTGTAGTTGATTGCTTTGGTTTACAACTTACAGCTACCGCTACCGGTGGTGATGGAAACTACAGCGCTTGGTTCTGGAGTAATGATGAAGGAAATAATCTTTGGGGATGGCAAAACACATTGTGGTATGGTCCATGGAATGGCGTAGGTGAAGTAACTATAAGCGTTGAAGATGGCTGCGGTGAAATCACAACTCATACCGTAACGGCCACCTCATCAATTACTCCTATGCAAGTAACAATGCCTCTTGATACAACTGTTTCTTGTGGAGCTTTTGTGACCCTCGATCCACTTGTAGAATTTGGTCAGGAACCATTTTGGTTTACCTGGTACGACACAAACTGGAATTATCTCGGTTCTGCTGATACATATTCTTTCACGGCATCGAATGATTTCCAAATTCAATTGTACATTTCGGACAACTGCGGAGGCTACTACAATTCAATCATCAATATCAATGTTGAACCCATTCCAATGGATTTATTAATGCCAGGTCCATTTACGGGTACTTGTACGGATGTTTTCTTCATCGATCCTGAAGTAACGGGTGGTAGCGGTCCTGGATCTTACAACTACGTTTGGACGGTAAACGGATCTAATGTTGGAAGTAATGAAACTCTAGCATATTCTTCGAGCCAGTCGGTTACTGTAGTGCTAAACGTAACGGACAACTGTAATTCTTCTGCCACAGGAGAAGTAGATATCGAAATTGTAAATGTGGCCCCGGAACTCAGTCTTAGTCCTGATGTGACGGTAACATGCGTAGAGGTAGGACAATTCACAAGTACAGTGAATTTGGGTGAGGCTCCATTTGAATATGAATGGACTGCGAATGGAGTTGTAATCGGAAGTGGTGATGTTCTCGAATATCAGGCCGATGAAACAACATCTATTGAACTTTTGGTAACTGACATTTGTGGATTGAGCGATCAGTCAACCGTTACTCTGTTCATCGATAATCCTGCCATAGAGGTAGTAGTTAGTCAGGATACAAGTATTTGCCTTGGCTCTCAAATTACACTCAGCGTTGAAGGCTCAGGTGGTGCCGGAGCTTTGGTTTACGACTGGAGCGGACCTATGTTAAGTAGTTCTGACCAAAACGTACAAGTAAGCCCAGGAACTCTTGCTTTATATGAAGTGTCTGTTTCTGACCAATGTAATCAAATTGAAACAGAGAATGTAGAAGTTGATGTTCAAGATGTAAATGCCGGATTTACGCTCACATATCTTTCAGAAACTGAAGTGCAGTTTGTGGCTGATGTAATGGACGATTGTGAAGACTGCAATTATACTTGGAATTTTGGTGACGGAATTACTAGCGACATTGCAAATCCTATTCACACATTTGATGGTCTGGCTCAGTACCAGGTAGAGCTATATGTGAATAATAACATTGGCTGTTACGACTATGGCTACAGCGTCGTGTATCCACCTTTGGAATTATATGTACCAAATGCATTTACTCCAGATGGTGATGGAATTAACGATGTGTTCCAAGTATATGGAATGGGAATTCTTGAATATGAAATCATCATTTTCAGTCGTTGGGGAGATGTTGTTTTCCGCAGCGAAGACCTCAATCAAGCATGGACCGGTAATACCAAAAATGGCGAATACTTCATTCAAGATGGAGTGTATACATACGTAATAAAATACCAGGGTGTATCGAAAGAAGCTGCCGAAATATCTGGTCAGATCCTTCTGATGAGATAGGCAACATATTTGCTACTGTATCAGGAAGGGGCATTATGCCCCTTCTTTGTTTTTCAGTACTTACTTTGGCACTTTCGTTTATTCAAGAAATAGAAAATCTCTAAAAGTTTTATGTGCGGAATTGCAGGAGTCCATGGCTTGCCAGATTTTGAAAGACGGTTTCAAATCGATCCTGCGTCGTGCTTGATAAAGGCCTTAGACCTTCAACATCACAGAGGCCCTGATCACCGTTCATTTAAAAAAACAAATAATGCTCTGCTCGGTCACAACAGACTTCGCATCATTGATCTTTCGCAAAGTGCCGACCAACCATTCTCAGACATAAGTGGACGATATTCTATCGTTTTTAATGGAGAGATTTTCAATTATCGTGAACTGAAAAACGAGCCTAGTTTGCGCGACTTCAATTTCAAAACAAATAGCGACACCGAAGTTCTTTTGACTTTGCTCATCAAAGAAGGAAAAGATGCCCTCCATAAACTGAACGGCTTTTTTGCATTCGCTTTCTATGATGCCGAAGAAGATGAAATGATCATCGCGCGCGATCGCTTCGGTGAAAAACCCCTCTGGTATAGCACAGAAAATGATGTCCTATTTTTTGCATCTGAGTCAAAAACTTTAAGTGCATTTCCAATCACTAGAAAATTTAATCAACTAGCCCTCGCCTATTTTCTTCAACTCACATACATACCGGCTCCTCAAGGTATTTATTCATCGTATCATAAACTGGAGCCGGGACATCTGATCACCTCCAATGCATCGGGAATCAAAGTAGAATCTTGGTACACTCCAGAAAAGAGAAAACGAGAAACCACTTCTAGAGAAAACTTGGCAGAAGAACTTAGAAATCACCTGAATGATTCTATTTCCATGCGAATGATTTCAGACGTTCCCATTGGTGCATTCCTAAGCGGCGGACTCGATTCATCCATCATTTGTGCCCTTGCAGCCCAGAAAACGAATCAACTAAAAACATTTTCTGTTTCATTTCCTGAAGAGCCCTATCTCGATGAATCGGAAAATGCTTCTCTGATGGCTTCTCATATTGGTGCAAGCCATACAACCATTCCGTTGACTCAAAGAGACATGTTGGAGTCCATCGACGATTACCTATTCGCACTCGATGAACCCTTCGCGGATTCTTCTTCCGTGGCTACCTATTTTTTGGCCAAAAACGTAAAAAATCATGTCACAGTCGCCTTGAGCGGGGATGGTGCCGACGAACTTTTTGGCGGTTATCGAAAGCACTATGCACTTTATTCCAGAAAAAGAAAAAGTGCCTTAAACAGTACAATGCAATTATTCGCACCTCTTCTTAAAAATGACTCCGGAAACCGAAGTTCATTTTTTCAAGACAAAAAAAGACAAGCCTCTCGGTATTTAAAAATATTGAAAGCCGACGATCAAAATGCATACTGGCAGTTGGCTGCATTTACGGAAGATCATTTGATTGGGGAAATTGTCGGAAATGATTTATTGGATCGCCTGAAGCAGTCAAGACAATCCTGGCTGAAGGATCAGAATGGAGATTTGAATAGAGTTCTGCTGACTGATCAAAAGCTAGTGCTGGCGAACGATATGTTGGTAAAAATAGACCTGATGAGTATGGCACATGCGCTCGAAATCCGTTCACCGTTCTTGGATTACAGAGTGGTTGAAACCGCAAACGTAATGAGCGCCCACGAAAAAATAAATCGCCTTGGTCAAAAATGGATTTTGCGCCAAGAATTCGGGCATCTTTTGCCAAAAACCTTGCTCAATCAAAGAAAAAAAGGATTTGAAATTCCCATAGACCAATGGGTAAAAGGGCCATTGCGGGAAAGAATAAAAAGTTCGTTGCAAGAACTCATTCAACAAAACGAAATACCCTTAAATCCGATCTTTCTTAAAAAATGTGTTGAATCGGATACTTACTACAATCAACTCCCGGCTTCTCTATTGTGGAGTCTCTTTATTCTGAGAAACTGGCAGCAAAAGCAGCACTAGTAACTTACAGGAAGATCTTCCACAACCTTCAAAAATTCGACCATTAAAGTCAGACTATCATCATTTGAATGTCCGGCAATCCATTCTCGCAAAATGTAGCTAGATTCTTCTATTTGCTCTTCTGCAAATGGTCCATCCATGCTTTCGATCAATGTGAGACATTCTAAGATTTCTTCGAACTCGGAACGAACAGTCAACTCAACCAACTCGGTTAATCTGTCTGTTGGTTGCAATCCGCTATTCCACATAAAATGCAAGACATCTCTTCTCACTGCCCTTAGAGAATCCTCTTGAAGGGCTTCTAAGAAAGGTGACTCGGTTCGTGTGACCTTCAGATTGCTCAGTATATCGGCCACATTTTCTTTCACCAAGGCACTTTCTGAAGCCGCAAACAAATTAATAAGGGGCAGCACTAGGTTGTGATTTCCCGTTTCGCGACATTTACTCAAAGCGGATACTACCACAGCCTCATCAGTACTGAATAAATCCCTTTTCAAATCTTCAATTCTCTTATTATCTTCTTTCATGGTCATTTTTGAGGGCGCAAAATTACTCCTGTTCAACCTTTTGTGAGATGAAATTCAGATTATTTTGACTTTTCATGCAACCTAAGCATAGATTTATTAGTTTTGATTCAAATAAACTCATCCAACCATGAAAACTCTGCGACTAATCATTGCCACTGTAGCCCTCTTTTCGGGCCTCAATTCCATTGCCCAAAATACCATTTCTCAAGAATTGGTTGATATCACAATCTCCTCCGAAACCACTCGCGAAGAGTTGATGTACCTCAGAAACGATCTTCAGGCCGTGGGTGTAAACTTTGATTACAGCCCTGTATTTGATGGAAATCGTCAACTTATTGGAATAGATTTTACCGTGAAGGGAGAAGGTTTTGACAATTCATATAGTCTTCCCAAATTTGCGCCGGATCAAGCTGTTCACATGAACATCAATCGTCAAAGTGGTGCTGCTCCAACGGTGCAAATCAACCCTACCCAGAAAAAGAAGTAATCTCCTTCAATTCATATATAAAACCTCGGCTTGTCCGGGGTTTTTTCGTGTTGGAGAATTTCTAGCCATCAATCTAGAGCATGCAAGATGTTTAGTGAGGCACTTAATATTCTTTAACCGGAAGCAGTGCTAAACCAATTTATCCCGCATTGCGCATTGGAAGCATCTTGAGGTTAATGCTTTGCGGGATTCTCGAATCTACACGATGGAACAAAGTAATTGTTCGACCTATGAATTCCGATATCTCCATGGCGTGATTCGGGTTTATGTATCTGCAATAGTCCAATAAAGTTTCACTTCAATGGCCTGTTACAGGCACTCTAAACGACATTAACCATTTCATGCATGCAATATCCTGCAGCGCATTGCCCAAAACAAACTTCCAATGCGCAATGTAGTATGGAACGTTTATTAAGAACCATTGGTAAAAGATCGGTATTACTACTTCAACCTTGTCGATATCCCGAAATCAGCATCTCTATACCACGCTTCGATTTATCCAACCTCAGCATTTTTTCCTCTTCCGATTCATGCATAGACCGATGTTCTGCCAATAGCAAGTACTTCTCAAGTGAGTCAAGTAATTGGGTGGTTTGATAGTCCATAGCGGAGTGCAAAAGCTTTTCCCATATATACTGAACCGCATCAGCACTTGGATGCACCATATCTTGACTACAAAATCTGTAATCACGAAGATCGTCCATGAAGATTTCATAAGACGGGAAGTATTGCACTCCCCCATGCTCCGAAAGTTGATTTGCTGCTATCAGAAGGTGACTTTTCGACAATTGATTTTCTGCAAAACCATCTTTCAAATATCTCACCGGGCTTACTGAAAATACAACGCGAACATCAGGATTGAAGTTCCTCAGTTTTCCTAGCAATTGATTCCAAGAATTGACTATTTCATCGTGAGTCAAAAGTCGCTTCAGAAAATTCTGATTTGGGAATTTGTGGCAATTAGCAACAATACGTTGCTTTACTTTTTCTTCATAAACCCATGCTGAGCCAAATGTGACAAGAAGAAAACGAGATTTTTCTAGGTAAGTTTTTCCAATCAGAATATCCCTATTAATCTCGTCAATTACAGATTGTGGTTCTTTGCCTGAGAACCGTCCGTGATGATAAAAACTGTGGTATAAACTTCCATCAAAGTCGAGATCATCTATAGAAAATTGTTTTCCTTGAATTATCATTTCCAGAGCCGTTGCAATTGACTCCGGATTAAACAAAATTCCAAAAGGATTCAAGCAGATATCGAATTTGTATCGCTGAAAACGCACACCCATTTTTTCTGCGAAACAAGAACCGATCAAAAAAATTCCATCACCAAATGATACTTTTTCGCTCCATTCATTGGGTTCAAGGATGGTCCTGAATATACTTTTCATTTCAAGGTTTCTTTAAGTTGTTCTGCCAATATTTTCGAACAATTGAAATGACCTTCAGGGCAACTACTTCTGCCGTGTAATGCGCAAGGTTTGCAGGACAATGGCTCGGTATATTCTACAACGTGAGATGAGGAAGATCTAGGTCCAAAGCCGAACTCAGGTATTGTACTGCAAAATACTGCTGTGACCGGTGCATCCACAGCAGATGCAAGATGCATCGGAGCAGAATCGTTCACATAGTTCATTGCTGCAAATTTCATTAAGGCCGCAGAACGAAGCAATGAGAGTTCGCCTGCCATCACCCTTACTTTGTCCGGATAAAGTGCTTTAATCTTCTCGCATAATACTCTATCTCCCATTCCACCCAATAGCACTACCTGAAGAGTGCCTAGAGTGGATATAAATTGATTCCAAACCAATGCCGGTGTTTGCTTTGTAAACCAGACCGATGCCGGAGAAATGGTGATAAACGATTTTTGCGAAAATGACTTCGCCCAATCAAGATCCTCTTGAGATGGATAGAGCTGCATCCGAATTGTAGCCGTATCACAAAGACCGGTTAACACAGACAGATTTCTATCAGTTTCATGAATCCAATTTTTGTCCCCTTTCTTTCCGATTAAATGAGGGGCTTTGTGATTGAACAAAAAAGACAACGGATTTTTATCGAATCCCGCTTTGTAATCGGCGCCACTTAATACTGTAATCAATCCGGAAGATGCAAAACGCTGGAGATTTATAACCGCGTCGTACTTCTTTTTTCGAACGGTTATTATTGTTCGTATCAACTCCTTGTATTTACCCTTTTGCTTATCCCACACCAACACTTGATTGATAAAAGGATGGCCATTCAGCAAAGATTCGTTTCCTTTTCTAGCCAATACATCAATCAAGGAATTTGGAAAACTTATTCTTAGCTTTTCCCATACAGGACTTGCGAGAACAACATCGCCAATGAAAGCCGTTTGTATGACAAGGATTTTCTTCAAAAGCATTTAATTACACAGAGACTCCATAGTCCCGAAGGGCATCGTTCAAGGACGTTTTGAGATCTGTAGATTCTTTTCTTTTACCAATGATAAGTGCACAATTCACATTGTATTCTCCCGCAGCAAATTTTTTGGGGTAGCTACCGGGAATTACCACGCTTCTCGGAGGAATAATACCTTCGTAAAACACAGGACTCTCTCCCGTTACATCAATAATTTTTGTGCTTGCAGTTAGCACAACGTTGGCTCCGAGCACTGCTTCGCGACACACCCTCACGCCCTCTACAACGATACTTCTCGAACCAATGAAACAACCATCCTCAATGATCACTGGGGCTGCTTGTACAGGCTCTAATACACCACCTATACCCACACCACCACTTAGGTGAACATTGTTGCCAATCTGAGCACAACTGCCCACTGTAGCCCATGTGTCGACCATTGTCCCTGAATCTACATAAGCTCCAATATTTACATAACTCGGCATTAAAATGACTCCCTTTGCCAAATAAGCCCCGTATCGGGCAACAGCATGAGGAACAACCCTTACACCAAGTTCGGCATAATTCTCTTTCAGTTTCATCTTATCGTGAAACTCTAATGGACCTGCATGGAGTACTTCCATTTTTCTGATGGGGAAATAGAGAATGACTGCCTTTTTCACCCATTCGTTCACATGCCATGTATCAACGGTGGAAGGTTCGGCAACGCGCAAAGTTCCTTTATCCAGATGCTCTATCACAGACTCAATTGCGTGAACCGAAGATTCCTCCGAAAGCAAAGTTCGATCGTTCCAAATTTTCTCAATCTTTTCAGCGAACTGAAGTTTTTCTGCTTCATTCATTCTATTCAATGTTTAAATTTCAAATTCGGTCTTGTAATCTGGGAAAATAAAACAAGTTTTGAGAGATCCCCCTTACTCACTTTGTAATGCACAAAACTACTACCCAATCGGGGTTTTATCACTTTTCTGCGATTGTTTGGATTAGAGCATCCCAAATACAATTGATGCTTAGACCTATTCTTGGTATCTATTCGGGATTACTTTTGTGATATGGGTAAATTCATGGGAATTGACTTTGGGACAGTGCGCTGTGGTTTGGCCATCACAGATGACCTTAAAATGATTGCTAGTCCATTAGAAACAGTCCCTACAAAAGATATAATGGCTCTATTAGTTGGCATTGTGATAAAACACAGGGTTGAAAGATTTGTAATCGGTGTAGCCCACAACCTCGATGGAAGCATTTCAACTACCACCGAAAACATTGAGGCATTCATAACCAAAATTCAAAAAAAGTTTCCGGAAATTCCTGTGAGTAGGGTCAATGAAATGTTTAGCAGCAAAATGGCCTCACAAAGTTTGGTACAAGGTGGAATGAAAAAAAGTGATCGACAGAAAAAAGGAAACCTTGATAAAGTGAGCGCTGCTTTAATCCTCCAAGACTACTTGCAATACGGCGAATCATAAACGTATGACCTTTAAGGAAGGCTCTAGTGGGTCAAAAACGTCATGGCAGTATTCAATGATGTCTTCCAAAGTTTCGGCCTGATATTGAAAGAAATTATCTCTTCTCTCCTGCAGCACACCATCTGGGCGTACCGCTTGAAAAACACTTTCGATTTGACGAATAGATTGTTCGTGATATTGCTTTTCGGATCGTGTAATTTTTGATGTCAGGTTCTCCATGCCTTTCAATACCCTTTGCTTTTCGGCCATGGTTGCTTGTTCCAAGCTTTGATCTAGAACTTTCAACTTGACTGCTATGGCGTCTAAAGTGGCACTTATAGAATCTGATTCGTTTTGAATACTCACTTGCGATTGACTGCGCACATAATTTCGTATAAAGTCGTCTTTAGATATAAAAATATCAGCATCCGAAATTTCTAATTTATCCACCTTCTTCTGAATCGAATGATTCAAGATAATGGCTTGATCTCTCGGCACCAGAATCGGATAAGAGACGCCTAGTTCTTCGAAAAGAGACTTGATTTGCATCCAATACGACAATTCTCCCGGCCCACCAATGTAGGCTAAGTTGGGAAGTACAAACTCTTGGTAAACCGGTCGCAGCAGAACATTCGGACTAAACTTTTCCGGATTATTCTCAAGATCAGCTAAGATTTCTTCGCGCGTGAAAATTATATCGGTTTGGTTTACCCTGAAAATATCACCCTCGTGCAGAATACGTTCACGCTGGTGGTTCATGAGATAAAACAAGTTGATTTCTCTGGGATTCACAACAGGTTTGTAGCCCGCATTCTTCAATATGCCATTCGTTTTGTTTACTTCCGAATAACCCATTCCCTCTAACAATTCTCTCTTCAGGATATGACTAAAACTCTTCTTGAACCCCCTATCGTTGGCATCGATAATTACAATTCCATATTTACCTACCAGGTGATTGACCAACTTTCGGGTTGCGGTTGCCAGATTTTCGGAGGCATAGGAATCGCTCAAGATTTTGATCAACTCATTCAAACGTTCGCTTGGATCAAACGAATTTTCAAAATCACTGATCATTTGTTGTATTCCATTAGTGCTCAACTCACCTACTGCACCGCTATCGTTTGTCGACCATTGTTTCTTTTGACCTCTTAAAAAAAAATGATCGATTTCAGCCACATCATGGTCTTCTGTCGCCATCCAATAGACTGGCACAAAATTTTGCTCGGGTGATTCAGTTTTGAGCAATTCGGTTAGACGAATCGTAGAAATAAGTTTATAAATGAAGTACAAGGGACCTGTAAACAAACAGAGTTGATGTCCAGTAGCAACGGTAAAAGTGTTTAAAGATCTAAGACTCTCTATGTTTTTTTGAGTCAATTCGGAAATTGGCAAATCCTGATATTGTTTCAAAAGTGTTTCGACCAATAATTCTCTTTGTCTAGCATCGAATGGTCGCTTGGCCATCTTTTCAAGAATAGCAGATTGACTCAGAAAAGAGCCACAGAAAGGTAGTACAGATTCTTTATGGTGAATGTAATCTTCAACTAGATCAGATAATTGCTGTTGAGGAACAAATGTCGTTTTCATTGGGACGAAAGTAATCCCAAAAATTGTGTTGCAGTTTTACGCGAAATAAGAACGCGGGATAAAAAGGTGACTACAATAGTTTATCTCTCTTCTAATCAATTTAAAATCTAGTAATCCATAAAATGAAAGCAGGAGAAAACTAAAAGACTACCTCACCAAATTGACGATTCCGGAAAGTGATTTCACCTTTGGCTCGCCATTTTCATCGGTAGACATAAAAGAAATTTCCCAGACATAAGCTCCACCTTCTGCACGCTGACTATTGTACCAACCGTCCCACCCGATAGTCGGATTAGTGGCCTTAAATAAACGTTCACCCCATCTATTGAAAATCTCTAGATCATATTCATGAACTTGAGTGGATACTGGCAAGAAATAATCGTTGTTGCCATCACCATTTGGAGTAAAAGTATTTGGGATAAAAAACTCGTCTATTTCGGCGGAGCCACCTGAATTCGGATTTTCATTCGCCGATGGAGGCGTTTGGTCTCCTTTTCCAGTGGCTTCTTCAGATGGATCAAAATCTTCTGGAACTTCTTGAATGAAAAAGTCATCCACAAAATAATAACCATACAAGGGGTTAGCCCCTTCCATTACCTCTATGTCTTTGTTATCGTCTGGACCAAATAATCCAAAGGTCATGTATCGGTATGCTTGATCGGAATGCAAGGTAAAATTCACACAAACCCAATCTCTGGAATAGAAAACAGTATCAATAGTAAATTGAGGATTTGCAGCTATGGGATTTTGACCTACCTGCAGAACAGGATTTGTAGAGAAATAAAGTCCAATATCAGATACCGCCAATCCTGCGGTAGAAACCTCTGTCTTATACCCATTACATAACTTGTAACTTACAATGTAGTCTTTGCCGACTTCGAGAGGGTTATTGAATTGTGTACTGATGTATTCTCTGATGTTGGTGTGATTTGGCCCGCAAACAATCAAGCCTACTAATGCTTCACCCTCGGCTGGTTCTACCATTGCCATCGGAGTTTCTGGTAAATCTGCCTGACTCGAACCGAGATAGTGATAGTAATCGGGAGAGGCAAGTAAACTTCCTGCATTAGTCCACGACTGCAAAATTTGCCACTGACCGGTATTTGATGGATATGCCGAAGCAACTTCAAATCCAGGATTTACAATTTGAGCAGATACCAATTGTACTGTGCAAAAAGCAAGTAGACTCAAGAACACAACTGATTTCAATTTTATCTTCATGGCAGGGCTAAGGTAAGAAAAAAAGGGACTTAAAGACCCAATTTATTAAGGTGTACAAGCTAAATTATACACATGACATGCAAAAGTGGGTTCAGGTTGCCCGTTCAGAAGTATCTACTGTAGCCTAAAAACAAGGATAGGCTTCTGTAAGAAAAATCAAGGTCTGATCTTTTGCTTAATACTCCTGCTGGAATCCATAAATCTACGCCTGCTGAAAGCCCATTTTTGAGGTTCCATTTATAAGCTCCACCTCCACCAAAGGTACCGCCCCATTGAGTTTTACGAAGTTCAAGAACATCAGGATTCCAAGTAGAGAGGGAGTCGTCTTCAAAAATCATGGTCACAGGTCCAACATTTCCAAAATGAATACTTCTCCAAAACGGTCCGAACTGAAAATACCACCTTAGGTCGTCTTTTTCTTTACCCCCATATATTCTTATCCTGGCTACAATATCTCTCGTTTGAAGTTCGAAAGTTCCGTCGTTAAGCGACACAGGTATGGTGTCTAACTCATAACCCGGATCTATAAATTGATTAATGATATGAGAGAGTTCTCCATCTTTAAAACTCTCAAACTTGTACGTCTCTTCATCAGAAAGTGACGAAACATCTACATACTGATTTCCTATTTTTGACTGATTCCAAGAGAATCCAAGGGAAAATGCGAAGTGCTCATCTATCTCTTTTTCCACCATCAGACCAAAGCCTGGCCCTAGTTTCCAGCTATCGCCGGTAGATATAAAATCGTTGATATACCTAGCATCCTCGCCTATGTATGCAATTTGACCATAAGTGAAGTTAGCGTTCAGGAATGGAGTTAAGGAGAGTCCATAATTTATATCAGCCTTTTTATATGATTGCTCTAAGGAATCTACATCCACGTAACGTGGATTTTTTTCGATAAAGATTTTCTCTCCATCTATAATGATCGTATCGGAGAGGAGCTCGGTAGATCTCGAAACTAATGAAAAAAACAAGAGCAACAACATCAACGATGTGTTGCCCTTGATTTTTGGTTTCATACCTGAATTCCGGAACATACCTATAAAAATACTCCGGCTAAGGTAGGAGGCATGACCCTACCAATTTCCAATTCATTTCTTTTTATCCCTTTTGTCTTTTGACAATAATTGATCAACTTCAAGTTTCCTTGTACCCTTTTCACTTTTGGCAAGAGTTTCTGGAGTGGCAATTTCGACTATTGGTATTAGGACTTCTGGCTCATTGGTTTGCACAACTATGGGAAGCACTTGCGCTGGACTTTCAAATACTGGTAGATCACCTTCGGTAGATGTCAGTGGGAATTCACAGTGTACTGATTCACTTGCATGAGAAGCCGAACAACATGAACTGTGTGTTTTGCTTTTTGAATTTTCCGAAGTGCAGCTAGAGCTTGATGCCGGTATGAATTCATTTTCAGAGGCATTCAAAATTTCGGGCTGCCAGAGTTGATTTTGGAAAGTGCCAGCTTTTTCCGCAGGTGCACTAGACCCATTTGATTGTCCAACTAATACAGCAGCGGAACTACCACCCGCCAATAAAACAAGATACCACATGTTGAAGCGGAAAGCTTTGAAGGTTGTGAAATTAGTCCACCACAACTTTCTGCGCATACCCCCATATACCGACTGAGGAACCTCAGGGGAATAGTCAAGGAATTGTTCCTTCACATGGCTAAAAAATCTTTCTTCACTCATCTTTTTTGAATTTTATTTTACTCAATTCTCCAAGTTCTTTTTGTAGGTGCGTCTTGGCTCGCGATAATTGTGATTTGGAAGTATTCACATCTATCTCGAGCATGCCGGCTATTTCCTTGTGCATAAATCCTTCTACAACGTACAGATTAAAAACTGTTCTGTATCCTGTCGGAAGTTTGTTGATGCAAAACAACAACTCCTCTTTTGTGAATTCCGCATTATCAAACGATACCGGATCTTCTTTGTGTCTTACAAGATCATCCACATCTTCTTGATACGCATGCTTCAGATTTTTCCTGTAATTCGTGATGGATGTATTCACCGCTATCCTCCTCAACCAACCCTCGAAACTACCGTTGTGATGATACGTGTGAATGTTGTTAAACACTTTTACAAATACATCTTGAAGAACATCTTGGGCTTCCATCTTGTTTTTGGTATATCTCAAACAGATTCCGAACAACAGCGAGTTAAACTTTAGGTACATTTTGTCCTGCCATCTTTTCTCACCGCGCACACACCCATCTATGATCTCCCGGATATCATCCATATTCTTATGTAAAACACATTCTTTAAATAAAGGGTTGCTTTAAAGATAGATTTTTTTAGATTTTTAATCCCCGAAATTTTTCAAATACCTGATTATCAGTTTATTTTGACTCTATTGGACCTTAAAAGTTTGTTGTAATCTAGAAAATACAATACCTTCATACTAATGCTGTTAGACTGTGGTAACCCGAAGGTGTGTTTAATATCTTCAGTTAAATTGGGCAAAATCTCATCTTCTTCTTGATTAATTCCCTTCTTCCAAACGAGATTCAATTCGCTACCAGGGGCAAAAATCCATCGGAAAACCATATCAATAGTAAAAGAGTTGAAACTTCTGTTGGCCTCTATGTTTCCCATATCATCTGTGCCCGAATAGTCGGTATTGCCGAGATGGCCATCTTGATTAAGGCTGTGGAATTTGTGATACCTTGAGAAACCCCAATAATGACGTGCCCTAAATGAAGTTGACATCAACGCATTGAACGTATATGTTGCAGTAAGGAGATTGGTGTGTGAAACAACATCGCGTGTACCAAAGATTGGCTCCATACGACTTTCATCAGCGAAATCGGCCCATCCAATGTCATTGTAGTGATTCTGCCTGCTATATACATATTTAAACATCAGATGGTCGTTTACCCTGAACCGGGGTTCAATACGCCAATTGAAAACATACCTCTGCTTATCCTCAAACAAACTATGCCAAGCGCTAAAATCCAGAGCAAAACGCTTTCTATAATCTGTGCTGATCCAACCGCCATAATTGAACCAAGCCGGAGTTTTAAAATATCTTCCTTGCACACGAGGCTCAAAAAAATCGTTGCCTTCAATTGGATTTGACTCAACAGAAAGTTCGAAAGCAAAAAACTTTCTTGTCATGAAACCTACGTTGGCACTTGAGTTCAGACTAGCATATTCATAAGGCCTATAGAGGTAATTCAATGATGTATACAAATTGCTCCACATTCTATTGAAAGGCCCGAATGGCTTATAGATGGCGTATGAATTCGAGAGCCAATAGTTTACTTCATTGTTGTTATACAAAAATCCAATATCATTGATGTCGTATGTATCCGACTCAACAGAGCTACCTGTATTCCATGTCCAGTTTCCACTTGTTTTCTCCAATTGCAAATAGGCTCTATATCCTTCATCATCTTTGCCTTCGTAGTGCAACTTTTTATTATAAGCACCACTTCCTCCAATAGCGTATTTGTTCTTTTTATCGCGCAATTGAAACTCGGTTCCAAGCACATTTGCGTCGTAGGAATGACCAGCTCGCAAAACATTTGTATTTACAAGGGAAAAGAAAGAATTGTTTTTAAGATTTTGATCCAATACAAGAACATTATAATTGGTAAGAGGACTCGTCATGATCTCTCTCCGATTGCCTTCTTCATCTTCAATCAAAGCAGTTTGTTCTGCTGTAACTGCATTAAAAAAACCTATGCCTAAACCTCCATTTGTTCGACCTGAAATTTTAGTGGCATTGATCAGTTGGGTTTCGATCGGGTTTTCAACAACCCTTTCATCCGATTGTAATTGTCCGTATACCTCATTCGCAAAAATGGGATTGCCTCCAATTCGTCGACTATAAAATAAACCTGCCTTCGAATACAATTCTGTTCCCTCTGTAAAGAACTGCCTGTTTTCCTGAAACTGAACTTCAAATGGGGTGAGGTTGAGAATCAAGTTATCCGAAACAGTCTGTCCAAAGTCTGGTATCAAAGTAGCATCAAGCGTGAACGCATCATTCAATCCAAACTTAATATCCATACCACCATTGTAACTTGAGGTTTGCTGTCTACTTATTGTCAAATCGGCGTTGTAATACTCCTGCTGATTGAGATATGTAGATGCATACGGATAAAGGAATAGTCTTGATGGTGTTGCAATTTTATCGACACCTTTCAATTGACCCATTTGAGTCAGAAATCCAGGAATCTGAGGATCAACTGGATTCCAGTTCGAGTTTTCACGCACTCTTCTCACCTCTCTGAAAAAATTAACATTCCACACGTGTTCCTCACTTTTCGGAAAACGCAAAGCCGCAAAAGGGATTTTGTATTCGGCACACCAGCCATTTTCGAGAATTACGGTCTTACAATCCCAAACTGCATTCCAAGAGATATCCTCCAAATGGCCTCCGTTGACGGTCGAAACCCGGGCATCATATTGTTCAGCCTTCGGACTAATGGCGAATGTGAATCCATTGATGCCATCTCGAAAGCAGGATAGAGTAAGACCGCAAAAATCTGAGTTGCCATCGGAATCTCTCCCAGTGAGTTGAGTAAGGATGCTGTCTGGCGCAGGATCATAGCACATAAATCCAATGTAGAGCGCTTCATCATCGTAGAGCACTCTCACTTCTGATTGGAATTTTGAGGGTACACCCGGATTTGGTGAAAAAGTTATAAAGTCTGTCGCTACAACACATTCCGACCAACACTGATCATCCAGCACACCATTGAGCTTTGGCGGACTTTGACAACGAAGACTATTCAATATCCTGGGATTTGACAATTCTTGCGCAAAATGCTGATGCCCAGCCAAAAAGAATAATACAATAAGGAATAAAATCTTTTGGGCCTTCAACGGATCAAGTGGTTCTGATGTGTAATAATACTTTGGTTTCGAAGAACTAATCTCCGCGAAATTGGTTCTTGCGAAGGTATAATGCAGTCAAATGTCCGAAAATCCCATTCGGTTAAAATCTGTTAAGGGGCAAAGGTCTATGAATATATGCATACTAATAACCTTGTCTGAACACTCTACTGTCTAATTTCGCGACCTCAATTGAAAATGATATGTGGCTCAAGAGCACTTTACTTATTGCTATAGTTTGTATTGCCAACCTAGTTTTTGCACAGGAGAAATATTCCATTAGTGGAGCCGTGCAGGACGGACAAACGGGAGAATACCTACTAGGTGCCTTAGTAGTTGCCAAAGAAGTTCAAAAAGGTGTAGCCACCAATGTATATGGTTTCTACTCCATGACATTGGAGAAAGGAACATATACCATTGAGGTGAGCTCTATGGGATATGCAGATCAAGTTTTCGAGTTAGTATTAGACGCAGACCAGTCGCTGAATGTGAACCTCACCTCACAGTCTGTGGAAATGAAAATGATAGTGATAGAAGCTGACAAAAGCAGAAATACCGAGAGCACGGAAGTTGGCAAAATTGTTCTCGAGATGGATCAAGTGAAAAAGCTTCCTGTGCTTTTTGGAGAAGTAGATATTCTCAAGACGATAACACTCTTGCCCGGAGTTCAAAGTTCGGGTGAAGGCAATGCGGGTTTTTATGTGAGGGGTGGTGGTGTCGATCAGAACCTTATTCTTTTGGATAATGCGGCAGTGTACAATGCATCGCACCTCTTCGGATTCTTTTCTGTATTTAACGCTGATGCTGTAAAAAACCTAGAGCTCACCAAAGGTGGAGTGCCTGCCAATTATGGAGGTCGACTTTCATCTGTTCTCGACATCAATCTGAAAGAAGGTAATTCCAAAGAGTGGCATGGCGAGGGTGGTATTGGATTAATAGCTTCACGTTTTACGATCGAAGGACCGTTAAAAAAAGACACCTCAAGTTTGATCATTAGTGGCCGTCGCACCTACATCGATGTAATAACTAAGCCATTTCTCAACCCCGACGGCAATTTTGCGGGCTCTGGATATTACTTCTACGATCTCAATGCGAAACTGAACTATAAAATCACGCAGCGAGATCAACTTTTTTTAAGTGGGTATTTCGGACGAGATGTATTTGGATTTAAAAGTTCTAATGCCGATTTCGAAACGAAAATTCCTTGGGGAAATGCAACGGGAACTCTTCGATGGAATAGAATCATCAGTGATAAAATTTTCATGAACACGATTCTGACTTTTACCGATTACAAATTCGAGTTTCAGGCAATACAAGATCAATTTGAATTCCGTTTGAAGTCAGGAATACGAGACTACGGTGGAAAAGTACAATTCAATTACTATCCAAATTTCAATCACAACCTGAAATGGGGTGGAGAATATGTGAACCATCAGTTTACACCTAACAACGTTTTTGCGAAAAGCGGTGATGTAGAATTTGATCTAGGCGAACAGGTGAAAATACGGAGTCATGAATTTGCTGCCTACATTCTAGACGAATGGGATGTTTCCGAAACTCTTCGAATAAATGCAGGTTTACGCATGTCACATTTTATACATGTAGGACCATTCGATCGCTACATTCCAAATGAAGACAACGGCATAGTTGCGCCAGGCGAACCAGAAGTTATTGAATATGGGAGAGGAGAAAAAGTGGCGGATTACACGGGATTTGAACCTCGCATCAATTTCAGGTATAAACTCGATAAGAAATCAGCCATAAAAGGCGGATTCATGAGAAACTATCAGTACATCCACCTCACTAGCCTTTCTCCCACCTCTCTGCCTACCGACGTTTGGATACCAAGTACCGATCTCACAAAACCTCAGATTGGAATGCAGTACTCTATCGGATACTTCAGGAATTTCGAAAATGACACATACGAAACTAGTGTGGAGTTTTACTACAAAGACATGTTCAACCAAACGGAATATAAAGAAGGGGCGCAACCCGAACAGACCGTAAACGATAACATAGACAATCTGCTTGTTTACGGAAAAGGGTACAGCTATGGCGCAGAATTCTTCGTGAAGAAAAGGCTTGGAAACTTAAATGGATGGGTAGGTTACACTTGGAGTAAAACCAGTAGAATTTTTGAAGGCGTAAATAACGGTGAAGAATTTCCAACAAGATGGGATCGAAGACACGACCTCAGTGTAGTTGGAAACTATAGGTTGAATAGCCGTTGGGAATTCGGTTTCGTATTTGTCTATGGCACTGGCAATGCCATTACCCTTCCTTTGGAAAGATATTTTGTGGAGGGCCAAATTGTAGATCGTTATGGCCCAAGAAATAGTTTCAGAATGGCTCCATATCACAGAGCAGATATTTCGGCAACACTGCACGGAAAACCAAACAAAAAACGAATTGATAAAGTGTCCGGCGAAAAAGTTGATGTGCCCAAAAAAATTCAATCGAGTTTAAACTTCTCTATCTATAATTTGTACAACAGACAAAATCCGTATTTCATTTACTTTGGAACCGATGGACGACTTGACGCAGGCAATCTTCAGATCAAAGCATACCAAGTAAGTCTCTTCCCTATTCTTCCTAGTGTGACGTGGAATTTCAAATTTTAGACCAAAAGAATAAAATACCTTTTAGGAAGTAACCAATCTAAATGAGTAATAGCGAATGAAGAACCTGAATCACTTGAACAAATACCTTTGGAAGTACAGAGGAAGAATGATGTTGGGTTTTGTATTCATTGTAGCTGGGAATCTATTCAATGTTGCCGCTCCAGAAGTGGTGAAAGAAGGAATTGATTTTCTCATCGATTCGTTGAACAACAAACCACAAGCCGGACAAGAATATCAACAAACTGTAATACCCGAATATGTTTCATGGGCTTCGTCGTGGCTTGACGGTGAAAATGAAACGGCCAATACTGCCAACTGGAAGAGCCGGGTTATAGCCATTGGAGCGCTGCTTGCTAGCATGTATCTCCTCATGCATATTATAAAGGGAGTCTTCCTCTTTTATCAGAGACAAACCATCATTGTAATGTCCCGGTACATCGAATTTGATCTCAAAAACGAGATTTATAATCGATATCAATATTTGGACATGAAATTCTATAAAAATAATCGCACAGGCGACTTGATGAATAGGATAAGCGAAGATGTAAATCGTGTGAGGATGTATTTGGGACCGGCTATCATGTATACAATCAATCTAGTTGTGCTCTTCATTTTGTGTATAGTGATGATGCTTCGCACAGATGTTGAGCTAACGCTTTACACGCTTATGCCCTTGCCCTTTATGGCAATATCCATTTTTTATGTAAGTACTATTATCAATCGACGAACAGAGCGGGTTCAAAAACAACAATCTGTACTAAGCACAATCGTACAGGAAACAATCAGCGGTATCAGAGTGATCAAGGCTTTTTCGAGAGAGCGTGATATCTCATCTCAATTTGACGAAGAAAGCACAGCTTATAAAAATAAGCAATTGCGATTGGTTAAAACGGATGCGCTATTTATGCCTGTTATCGGACTTCTAGTTGGTCTAAGTACCATATTTGCAGTATACATGGGAGGTCTGAAAGTGATTTCTGGGGAAGTAAGTATAGGCACTATTTTTCAATTTGTTTTTTATGTGAATCTCCTCACATGGCCTTTCGCTAGCGTTGGATGGGTGTCTAGTTTGGTGCAGAAAGCTGAGGCAAGTCAGAAACGCATCAACGAATTTTTACAGTCGGAACCTGATGTTAAAAATCACTCCGACGAACCTCTCACCTTGCAGGGAAGTATTCGATTTGAAAACGTTTCTCTCAAGTATCGCAATGAAGGCCCGAAGGCACTAAGTAATCTTTCCTTTGAAGTAAAGGCAGGTCAAAGCCTAGGAATAACGGGCAGAACAGGGTCGGGCAAAAGTTCACTTTCAAATCTTTTGATGCGTATGTATGACCCAGAAGACGGAGTTATTTATGCTGACGGGAAACCAATTCGAGAACTCAATTTGTATAACTATAGAAAAAATATCGGATATGTTCCACAAGAAGTATTTCTATTTTCGGACAGTATAGAAAACAACATACTTTTTGGTAGCGACGAAAGTGCAAAGGATAAAATGATAGAAGCCGCAAAGGATGCAGACATTCATGAAAGTATTTTAGGCTTTCCCAATCAATATGACACACTCTTAGGTGAGCGTGGAATCAACTTATCGGGAGGTCAAAAACAACGCGTGGCTATTGCCAGAGCTCTTGTCAGAAATCCGAAAATTCTTGTATTCGATGATTGCCTTTCTGCTGTAGACACAGAAACTGAAGAACGAATTTTGAATTCATTGAAAAAAAGAATTCATGGGGTAACGACCTTTATCATTAGTCATCGTGTTTCCTCCATTAAAAACTGCGACAAGATTATTTTTCTCAACCATGGAAAAATTGCAGAATCGGGAACGCATGAGGAATTAATGCAGGCACAAGGAATGTACTTCAAAATGTACAATCAACAGATGGAAGAACCAATCTGAGTAAAATCAAACGAAGACCTGCAGAATTGTTTCAACTTCTAAGGACAAGTTTGACCGAATTGAGAGAGAAATACAAGAAGATCCTGAAGACCTACTGTATCATCTCCACTGAGATCAGCTTCACAATTTGATTGACATCCTATTGCTGCAATGAGGACCAACAAATCTGATGTAGAAACAATGCCGTTGTTATCAAAGTCGGCACAGATCAATTCTTCCGAGGGATCTATGATCGCATTACAGTTATTATCAATACCTGCGCTTGTTCCTAGTGCGCCCGGAAAAACAAGATCATTGGTATCATCGCAGTCGCCTGTTTGTGCCGAATAACCAAGTGGCGTAATACAAGCAAATACAGTGGATGCTGAGCTGCCATATCCGTCGCTATCCGTATCTTCAAAATAAGCAGTAGCCGGCTCTAACAACGTACTTCCTTGTCTGCTGTATGAGTTGTGCAAACCTTCAGCGCTAACACTGAATACTAAAGTTCCACTGGTATTTATTGGATATTGAATTGAAAGTGTAACAGTAGCCGGCGCAGTAACACCATTTGAACTGAAACTAAACGTAGCACCCGGAGGTAAATCGCTCACAGAAAGGTTCACAGGTCCGGCAAAACCATCTGCAACATTAATCTCATAAATTGCTTCTTCGGAGCTACAAATGGATGCCACTATATTCTCGATAGAAATAAAGTTTGGCTTCAACAAAAACAACCCAAAGTCGATATCAGTAACAGGTATCACTCCACTTTCGAAGTAAGGATAATTCATCCAAGTGCCATCAAAAACAGGACTGTTGTTGGCCGGATAATGATCAAAATAAGCCACTTCATTCAACTGTGGTATGGCTATATCCGTTACATCCAGAATCCTCAGCCCTGCTGTGTAGTTGCTTTGGTAGCACAGGTTTCCAATGATGTATAGATTATGGTCTATTGAGGTTGTCGCAGCCAAATGTTGGCCCATATAAACCGGAGCGTCCAAGTTGTTCATATTCCAGATAAGGGTGCGCGTATTACTCACCAAACCATTGTACTCGTCCAACTCATCATTCATTAAAAGATGCTGGCCATTTGGAGAAAGCCAACCTTGGTGGCAATAACCCAAACTAGGATATGGAGTAGTAGATACAAGCGAAATGTCGGTCAGATCAGTTGCATCAACAATGGTAAAGTTTGCCGGGCCGTTTCCATTAAAACAAAAAACTATGGTATGTCCTATATAGTCCGCGTCCGGACCATTATATGTCAACACTTGCGCTTCATGTGTGTATCCATCAGAACTGAATCCGCCGGCAATCACTGGCGCAAGAGGATTCTGCACATTTACAACATGCAGACCTCCTGAAAAGGTATTGGTACCGCATGCATAAACATATCCATTATCTTCATCAATAACCAAGGAATGGCACTTTCCGAATCCACCATAATGGGCATCTTCGGTAAATGTCTCTGGTGGATTGGCTACATCGCGCAACCGAGTGAGGTCAAATACTTGCATTCCATGACCACTTGCCTCACTGCCTACGAAGACATAGTTGTTATATATGCGCAGAGTTCTCCAAATAGAATTCGCACCATGGGGAGGTAGGGTTCCTAAATACAAAGGATCCGTGGGATTTGAAATATCTATGAAGGCAGTTCCATTGCTTTTCCCCAAAAGCACGTATTCGGTTCCATCCAAGGGATCTGTCCAACCCCAAACTTCATTTGTAGTTCCACCTCCAAACTCGCCGAACTCCATGAAATACATGAGATCCACATTTTGACATGGATAGATTCCTGCATATCCATCAACGCATTCTGTTTGTGCCACAACAAAACTTGTGATGAGTGTGAAAGCCAGAGAAAGAATTGCAAAGTAAAGCTTCATCATTTTGAAAATAAGTGGCAATTTAATCCTTAATTGTGAAACGGGATATGATATATCTGCCTTAGTATTGAATGGCCTAGAAACCCTGTAATTAAAAGATTCTGAGAACAAGCTGTGGACACTCCCTACATTTACAGTGTTCCTTGAACATTTCGATGAATTAGTTGTTACACATTTTGATGAAAATTCTAGTAGCCGGAGGATCCGGAATGATTGGCAAACACCTCGCTTCGGAATTGGAAAGCCGAGGAGCTGAAGTATTTATACTTTCTAGGTCAAAAGAAAAGTTCAGCACCCATCCCAATATTCCGCACATTGTTTCTTGGAAACCTGAATCACAAGTTATACTTTCAAATTTCCCTTCGCCTGATGTCATAATCAATTTAGCAGGACACAATCTTGATTGCAGATGGACAACTTCTAATAGAAAAAAAATTCTAGATAGCCGTATACAAAGTACTTCGTTGTTGGTCTCTCAAATCACTTCAAGAAAATGGAATACCTCCTTGTATATCGGAGCGAGTGCGACAGGATATTACTCATCCGTATTTGGCGTAAAAACCGAAGAAGACGCATCGGGAGATGGTTTTTTATCCGAGGTAGTAAAAAAATGGGAAGCCGAATCTGAGTCTCTAGAGAAAACAACTTGCAGACGGGTCCTACTCAGATTTCCGGCCGTACTAGCGGCAGAAGGTGGAGTGGTGGGCAAACTCAAACCTTTGGTAAAATGGCTTGGGGGATTCGTTCCAGGATCAGGAAAACAGAGAATGTCCTTTGTACATGTGGACGACCTTTGTAGAATCATCTCTCACGTGATTGACCACCCTGAAATGAAAGGAATCTTTAATGCGAATGCACCTTTGATTACCGATCAAAGGACTTTTACAGAAACCTTTGCCAAAGAAATGGGTAAAAAAGTATTGATGAAAAGCAGCCCTACTTTTCCATTAAAAATGTTGCTTGGCGAACGCTCAGGACTTGTTCTCGACGATCAGGCCTACGACTCATCTAAACTTAGAAAAACGGGATTCAGATTTAAATTCCCAGACATACAATCAGCCATGCAAAACGTGCTGACCAATGAAGATAAGTGACAAACCTTTCAATATTTGTTGGTTTCGTCGAGATCTACGCATTGAGGATAATCATGCACTCTTTGAAAGTTTGAATGATGGTCCAACACTTCCTCTGTTCATATTCGATCAGAAAATCCTTTTCGCACTAGAAGATAAAAGCGATGCCCGAGTCCAACTTATACACGATTGTATCTCTTCTATTAAAGCAGAATTAGAAAAGAATGGAGGCTCAATCTTAGTTGTCTATGGAAATCCTTTGGATGTAATAGGCAAATTGATATCCGATAATAAAGTTGAGGCCATATACACCAACCGAGACTATGAACCATACGCCAGAGCCCGCGATACGGAAGTATACAACCTACTTGAAAGTAAGAATATTCCGTTCAGAACATTTAAAGATCATGTCATTTTTGAAAAAAAAGAAGTTGTAAAGGACGATAGTAAACCTTATAGCGTGTTCACCCCTTACAGTCGGAAGTGGAAATCGAGGCTCACGGATGCCGATCTTGAGCACTTTCCGTCCGAAAAAAAACTGAAATCACTTCTCTCCGTAAATAGTTTACCATTTCCCAGACTGGATGAAATAGGATTTTCTCGAAGTCGTTTCGAAATCCCTACTTCCAAACCGAACCTGCAAATCATTTCAGGGTACTCAGCGACGCGCGATTTTCCTGCGCTTCATGGAACTTCGAGGCTTGGCGTACATCTGAGGTTTGGGACAATAAGCATCAGATCATTGGTAAAAAAAGCCCATACAATTAGTCCTAAGTTTTTAGATGAGCTTATTTGGCGTGAATTCTATCAAATGATCATTTTCTTTTTTCCCCAAACTGTGAATAAATCATTTCATGAAAAATATGATCGCATAGCATGGGAAAATGACCCAAAAAAATTTGAAAAGTGGTGTTCTGGAAAAACGGGGTATCCCATTGTTGATGCAGGGATGAGAGAATTAAACGAAACAGGATACATGCACAATCGAGTGAGGATGGTAGTGGCTAGTTTCCTCACAAAACACCTATTAATTGACTGGCGATGGGGTGAAAAATACTTTGCATCGAAATTGCTCGATTTTGAACTAGCAAGTAACGTCGGCGGATGGCAATGGGCCGCTGGATGTGGTTGTGATGCTGCCCCTTACTTCCGGGTTTTCAATCCAACTCTACAGCAAGAGAAATTCGATCCTAAAATGATTTATATCAAGAGGTGGGTGCCGGAAATCTCTACTAATAACTACCCAAAGCCAATTGTAGAACATACCTTCGCCAGAAACAGGGCTATAGCGACTTACAAATCAGCCCTCCAAGGAGCAACATGAAACAGAATGAAATCTTCAAAGGATTAAAAGTAATTGACCTATCAACGGTTTTAGCCGGCCCATCTGTGGCTACTTTTTTCTCAGAGCTAGGCGCCGATGTCACCAAAATTGAGAATAAAAAAACCCAAGGAGATGTAACCCGAAAATGGCAACTTCCTTCTGAGAAGGGCAAAAACATTACAGCTTATTTTTCTTCGGTAAACTACAAGAAAAAATATGTTTTCCTAGATTTAAGAGATCCTTCGGACAAGCTGCAGCTCTTGGAATTGATCAGAGAAGCAGACATCCTAGTTTCAAATCTAAAACACGGGGACGACATCAAATTCGGAGTAGCGTATGACGAACTTAAACTGATAAATCCAAGACTGATATATGCTCATCTCGCAGGTTTCATTAGTCAACCAAATAGAACAGCCTACGATGTCGCTTTGCAGGCCGAGACCGGGTATATGAGTATGAATGGAACCAAAGCTTCGGGGCCGATGAAGATGCCCGTGGCTTTGATAGACGTGCTTGCAGCGCATCAAATGAAGGAAGGTATTTTGTGCGCGTTGATTCAAAGATCCATTTCAGGAAAAGGTTATTACATTAGTACCAGTCTTGAAGCAGCAGCAATATCGGCTTTGACCAATCAAGCAACGAATTTTCTGATGGCGGGATACGAACCAGAACTCACGGGTTCAGAACATCCAAATATTTCTCCATATGGAGAGACTGTTACTTGTAAAGACGGAAAACAATTGGTTCTCGCAATTGGAGCTGATAAGCAGTTTCAGCATTTGTGCGAATTGCTCGGCATGCCAGAAGTATCCCTTGATGATAGATTTGCCCTGAATGTGAATCGTGTAATCTACAGGGAAGAACTTTACAAAATTTTATCCAAACCCTTCAAAGATGACAATCGCGATGATTGGATGAAAAAACTCACCGCTCTGCAGATCCCAGCAGGTGCAGTACATACTTTATCAGAACTTTTCGCTAGACCAGAGATTCAGGAATTACTCCTTAAAGAAAATATAGACGAAGTGCCTACTACTAGGGTGAAGTCAGTAGTATTTGACATTCAATAAGTATTCTATTCTTTCACTTTAAACGTATAGACCCTTCCTGGTTTGTTGCGCAGATATGCCTGCCGCAACCATGGATTGAGAAGCTTGAATTCTTTATAAGTCATGTTATATCCCTCAGCAAATGAAGCAAAATCATCTATGCTGTGATCTACTGTTACATTCTTATACTTTAGAGGTTCGTACAAATCGATAGGCCTTATCACAAAACCGTATGTATCCGCATTGTTGATGATGGTTTTTGCCGCAACAATTCTGCACACATACCGGGATGTTTCGTCATTCAGAATCAAGTCCCAGTATGACGATTGTCGCTGACGAGTCACTTGATCTTCGAGGCCAGTCATTCCCATGTTGTAGGATGCAGCAACCATAGACCAAGAACCAAACTTCGAATACGCCTGTTTGAAATATCTACATGCTGCCTCAGTACTCCTTTCTACATTGTATCGTTCATCTACCTCTTCATTTACTTCGAGACCAAACTGCTTGGCTGTTTCTTCCATAAACTGCCAGAATCCTACCGCACCTCGCGGCGACTTGTCTTGAATGAGGCTACTTTCAACCATACATAAATACTTAAAATCCTTTGGTACTCCATTGAGTTCAAGAATAGGCTCTATTACAGGAAACCATCTGTTGGCTCTTTTCATCCATAAAAACGCATTGCTATGCCAGTAGGTATTCACCAAAAACTCGCGATCCAAACGCTCGCGAACATCACTTTGCGAAAGCGGAACCTCTTCGCCTGCAAAATCCAATTTTTCTGGCAGAGGGATAGTGTATATCCGATAACCTTCGGTGCGCACTCTGTCATATACCGTATGCTTTGAAGATGGATTCTCAGAAAATCCAAAGATGCCAAATAGCACAATTGCTGAAGTTGCGCAGGCCAAAGAGGTGATCAGAATAACGCGAGATTTGGTCATTGTGAAGTATAGGTAAATTTATTATTTCTGATGTTGTAACGCGAAATAATCCAAAGTAGTGAGGTAACAAGAATAAAAAACCCAAAGGCTGCAAAACTGAACCAAGCAGCACATGATCCTACGGGGCCCATGCAACCCAAATACATTGCAAGAATTAATATAAGCCAGCCCAAAACGGACACACCCATATAGCAGTATGGTATCACTTTTTCCTTCACACCAGCATACACCAGATGATGCGTAGAATGGTCGCGGCCTCCTCGAGTAGGTGAAATTCCGGCTACAAGCCTATTCACTACTACTACAACGGTATCTGCGAGCGGGAAACAAAAAATACAGAAGATTAAAGCAAGTATATCAAGAAATTTCGATTCAGATAGAAACAAAAATGAATCTATCAATGCAATTCCGAAAAAACCCATGATGTAGCCGAGCATTAGGCTTCCGCTATCCCCAAGATAAATTTTCGCCGGCTTCATATTATAAATGAGGAATACAATGACACCTCCGATTAAACTGATTGATCCTATCCAATTCACGAATACGGCACATCCTATAAAAAAAATCAATACTACACTTCCTGCTACACCATCCATGTTGTCGAGCATATTGAACGAATTCATAATAGCCACCCAGAAGAATACAGAAATAATCATGTCGGGTACCGGAGCTATTAAATGAAACCCAAAACCATTCATGCTAGTTCCAATGGCCACCGCCAACTGACCAATAAACTTAGCTGCAACTCCAAGACCTTTCAAATCGTCGTACAAACCGATTGCGAAAACAAAAAATGCTCCGATGATCAAATGAATATTATAGCTCCCTATGTAATAAAAATGAAAAACATTACCTGAAAGAAATGCCACAAAAAGTATCAATCCTCCGATAGTTGGAACTTGCTGATGTGACCAGCGAATTTCTTCACGACTCCCCTTTTCGCCTCCTAAGCCAGACTTGTATCGCAATAAAATTTTAATACCGATCAACGCGACCAAAGCTCCCGTCAATAAAGGTAGAAGCAATTTTACAACAACCTCTATTTCCATTAAAAGGGAGAATTAAATTCTGCAAATGACATTGCCTGTGAATCTTTTGCAGATAGGGCCACTTCATTAGATCCCCATTCTATGCCAATGTGTGGATCATTCCAAATAATGCATCGCTCATGATCGCGACTATAGAAATGGGTGCATTTATAGCTAAAAACTGTTTGATCTTCGAGTGATAGAAAACCATGAGCAAACCCGGCAGGTATGTACATCTGTAATCTATTTTCTGCAGATAACTTAAGGGCAAAGTGTTTCCCAAAAGTAGGTTCCAGTCTTCTAAGATCAACAGCTATATCCAATACTGAACCTTGCACAGCGCGGACCAATTTTCCCTGTCCAAATGGTGGCAACTGAACATGTAATCCGCGCAAGACACCTTTTCGAGAAACGGATTCATTGTCTTGTACAAAATTCACCTCGCCAACAAACTCTTGAAATGTTTTTTGAGTGTATGTTTCCATAAAAGAACCACGCTCATCTGAAAAGACTCGTGGTTCAATGACAAACAGTCCTTTGAAATCTGTTTCCGTAAAAGTCATTTTTTTCCCTTCCTTCTTTTCTTTTTACTTCCATTTTCTGTGTAGTAACCCGAGCTGCCATAACCATATCCATAACCGTACCCATAGCCATAATTGTACTTGTAGGAATAACGATTTCGATCTACATCCACCCCATTCAGAATGGTAGAAAGTTTTACAATCTTATTCTCAAAAATTAATTTGTCGGCCACTTGAACAAATTGTTTTCGAGAGTAATCGGATCTAAAAATATAAAGAGGATAATCGGCTTGTTTCAATAGCTCAACCCCATCAGTAACTAATCCCACCGGTGGAGTGTCTATTATTATAAAATCGAATTTCTGCCTTAACTCGGTCAGCACTTTTGACATGTTCGGACCAATAATCAATTCAGAAGGATTTGGAGGAACGGGGCCCGCTGTAATGTACTGTAAATTAGGAATAGTGGTATTGCGAAGGCAGTCATCTATGTTGTGTCGACCAATCAGAATGGTGCTCATTCCATGATTGTTTTCTACGTCAAATGCCTTGTGGATTTTAGGTTTGCGCATATCCAAGTCAATCACTACGACCCTCTTTCCCGAGAAGGCAATAATACCTGCAAGATTAAGCGAGACAAATGTTTTACCTTCTCCTGAGATCGTAGAAGTAATAGCAGCCATTTTGCTACCTTCTGTATTATCAATAAACTGGAGGTTGGTGCGAATAGATCTAAAACTTTCTGCGATAAGTGACCTTGGATTTTTATCTACTATGAGCATCGACACCGGGATGTCTTCCTTGAATTTTGGAACGATACCAATGGTAGATATGGTTGCATTCGACAGCTTTACAATCTCATTGAGCGATGTAATGTTGCTATGCAACAGATATCTTACACTTACCAATGATAGAGATATCAGAAACCCTCCTAGAAAAAAGGTAAATAGAATAACCTTTTTTACAGGTTTTACAGGCTGCGATGGTATCCTCGCCTCTTCAAGAATTTGATTATTAGAGACAAATCCTTCCTTTGAAATTCGATATTCGATAGCCTTTTCCAGCAAAAGCGTGTAATACTTCTCATTAATCGAAAACAATCTTTGCAGTCTAGCATATTCAAGTTCCTTTGTGGGCAATCCGTAGTAGATAGATTCTAATTCAACCACTTTTTGCTTGAGTTGGGCCTTCGAATTACCTATCTGTTCTCTCAAGGTTTTTAAACTCTGGAGAATAAGTGCCTTCTGCACATTTATATTGTAGTCAAGCGTTTTTATTCGATCATTGGATTCGGTAATAGAATAAAGTGCAGACTCCTTGCGCAACACTAATTCGTATAGCCCATCGAGCAACTTTGACAATATCGCATTGTATCTGCTTCCGGCTACCAAGGGAACAAGGCTATTCACTTCAATATTACTTGTCGACTTCTTTGCCAGAGATTCAACTTCATCCAACAAGCGCTGCTCAACATCGAGCGATACAATGTCGTTCTCCAAGTAATTCAAACGATCTAGGTACGATTTTCCAACTGCATCCAAATCAGTTACCTTGTTCTCCTCCTTGTATGCATTGAGCATTATTTCCGATTTTTTGAGATTCTCAAATACGGTATCAATTTGTGAGTCCAAAAAAGTAAGAACATATTGGTCGCTTCGACTCCGCTTTTCCAAGTCGAATATGATAAACTCCTCTGCATGGGCTGTTACAAAGTCGCGTGCCAACATCGGATTGTTGTCCTGGAATGAAATTTCCAACGTTTTGGCTGTACCATTAGCCACTCGAATGTTTATTCCTTCCGAAAATCGGCTAACCATTGAGTAGTTGGAATTTATTCTAAAGAAAAGCTCGTACTCCTCCTCATTTCGCAGTAATGACTTCCCATTATCCACTATCACTTTGAAAACAAAATCTCCAATATCGATGCGTTCACCTACTCTTTTTCCATCATGATTTATCCCTCCATATATAAACGAAAAATTCACACTGTCCGCAAATACAATAGGAATCAATTTATCAACGGCCGAATTACTTCTAATCGTATCTAGAATTATTTCATAAGGAGTATTCTTATAGTGCTCATTTGTGAGAATTTGCCCTTTCGCAAAATAACTTATCCGTATTGGGAGACGCTCCACCGTGCGGCTAATCAATAGTTTCGATCGCAATTGTTCTACGGTGGCATCTGTGCTATTGTCTTCGCGAATATTCGTTACATTAATGATCTGGTTGGCATTATTATCCTCCCCAAGTTGAATGACAGTTTTGGCATTATACACAACCGGTGTGTATCTGAGGTATAGAAAGACTGATAATGCTGCAATCAACATGATAGCCACAACCCATGGGAGCGACTTACGGATTATGAAGACAAACAGACCCAAATCGAATTCATTGCTGAAATTCGTTAATCTCGATTTGTACTCTTCAATATTTCTATCTCCCAAATTCTCCATTCAAATGTCTAAAGACCTCGATTAAAAATTGCGTAGATAAACGCAAAACCGGAAATGATGGTTACAAATGGAGCCACATCTTTCAATACCTCAGATGCTATTTCCGGAACTGGTTCAACATAAATTATATCACCCGCTTGCACTGTCATGTTCGCATACCTAATGCCCTCAATCGTGCTTAAATCCATTAAATAAACTTCTTGGTTTCCAGCAACCTTTCTGATAAGTTTAACCTTCGAAGCATTTGCGCGAGCTGAGAGCCCACCTGCTAATGCCAATGCCTCGACCACGCTAATGTTGTTGTTGGTCATGGGTACCACTTGAGCATCTGCTCCACTTCCTCTAAATACTATGACTCGTCTATTGATTACTTGAATAAGGGCATAAGGGAAATTGAACTGGTTCTCGTACATTCCTTCTAACATCTCTTGTGCTTCGAATAATGTATACCCTGAAACATTTACCTTTCCAATAGTGGGCAATTCAATAAATCCTTCGGAATCTATCATGTATACAAACTCGCGGAAAGTAAGACCTTGCTGTCTTCCTGATTCAGTATTGGTGGTGAAATCCAAAATCATTGCCCCCTCATTGGTATAAAGTTGGAAAGTGATCATATCATTCGCAGCAAGGCGGTATTCCTTGCCCACCGAATCCGCAGGAGGGTTGTCATAGACATAATCCTGATCGGTCTTAAACATCACATTTCTGTTGATCGTACAAGATGCCAACAATGTAATGGAGGCAACCAAGCAAAGGAATCTGAAGGACATGATATAGGTTTTGATTTACTCTTCCGAGCAAAAATAAGCACAGAGGCCCATTGCGTAAGACCTCTATTCAAAAAGGGAAGGCATTTCGGCCATTGTCATATCAAGGATTCCGTAAAAGACGGCCATTTCCAAGCTCTTGGACCACTCCCGTTGTATTCAAAAAGCAGGGGAAAGACTAATAAAATCAAGTAAAACAGCCCATCTTCCACATATTACGATTGTGATTACCCCCAAACCTGCAAGAGAATCGCAAAATATCAATGGTGGATGCTCTGCCACTGAGATTTAGTGAACCAGTCGACTCAATTTGGCCTGAATACGTTAATTGTAAATGCCTATATTTTATGCATTGGTGGAAATGTGAAAGAGTTTTTTAGAGATTTTCTTAAGAATCTTATACCGTTCGGTTATCTGTAATAGTCCAATTTCGTTTCACTCCATTATCCTATAACAGCAACTTTACACGACCCCCAATGCGGATTCTGCGTTTAACGGCATTTAACACTTGATGATTATAAATTAGGTCGCACTATTTTATCGGCAGAATTGGTACTATACCGTTTGTATTAACGCTATAGTCCAATTTCGTTTGGCTACATTCAACTAAACATAAATCACAACGGCATCTACCACTGCAAACGCACAAAATATTTTGGACCATTTTTAATTAACATTGGTAATAGTTGCATTTTTGCAAGATGAAAAAAGCTATTGTAATTGGTGCAAGTCCAAATCCTGAACGTTACTCCTTTATGGCAGTGAGCAGGCTCCATAAGGCCGGCTACCAGGTCTATGCAATCGGAAAACGCAAAGGTATGATTGGAGACATCGCTATTTCTCAAGAATGGCCGAAAGAAGAAGCAATCGATTTGCTCAGCATCTACCTCAATGAAACCAATCAGAAAGAATATGAAGACCGGATACTCCACTTGAACGCGCATAAAATTGTCTTCAACCCGGGGGCAGAAAATAAAAACCTAGAGCAATCTTTGCTTGAAAAGGGTATTGATGCAGAAAATGCATGTACTTTGGTGATGTTATCCACAGGTATTCTATGAGGGATAATGCAAAATATTCCTGTAATATACGCAAAACCATTCCTTCGGATGTAGACATGATAATGCTTTGGGAAAATGACCCGAATCTTTGGGAAGTGACTGAAGACAAGGGGCCCTTTAGCCGCCAAGAAATTGAAGCGTTTGTAAATGGTTCAGGGGAGCTCGATCGCGATGGACAAGAACGTTGGATGATTGAGTCGTCAGAAGAAAAAATTGTAGGTTGTATAGACATCTTCAACTACGACCGCCAAAACAAATCGGCCGGAATTGGGGTTGTAATTGTAGATGTAAATGATCGAAAAAAGGGCTTTGCTTATTTTGCTCTTGAACAGTTGATCGAACAATTAAAATTACGCAATAGGGTGGATCAACTTCATTGCATCATTCACCCTTCAAACACTTCCAGCATTGCCTTGTTTTCAAAACTGGGTTTCATTCCCAATGGAGAAAGTAGTTTCAATGGAAATAAAGTTCTAAATTATTTTCATACTCTTGCGCCATGAGGAAAAAACTGCTGGCCCTTTCGGTGATTATTGTCTTAATCAGCGCGATTGCCGGATATTGGGTATTTCGCCAGATTTTCAAACACAACACCGCATTTACCGGAGTTTCAAAAGTTGTATTCATAGATCAGTCAATGGAAGTAGATGCACTCACAGCAATACTCGAGGCTGATTCTATCATTCAAAACACCCATTCCTTTGAAATCACTTGTACCATAAAACGGTTTTCGAAGTTTACAAAACCAGGGCGCTATGAAATAAAACGAGGTGCTAGTAATCAGCAAATCGTAAATATGTTTCGCATTGGAAATCAAAGTCCTGTGAAAGTTAGATTTGGGGCAGAAAAAAGTCTGGAACAACTCGCTGGTAAACTCGGTAAAATTCTGAGACCAGACTCTATTGAGTTTTTGATGGCCATTCGAAATCTAACAGCCGATCCTGAGTTGGCGCTAAACGAAGACATCCTTGCGTGCATTTTCTTCGCCAATACTTACGAGGAATTCTGGACGATAACGCCCGAAGAATTCATCGGGAAAATGAAAAAAAACTACATTACATTTTGGAATGATGATCGTAAAAAAATGGCGCAGTTACAAAATCTAGATCCCATTAAAACATATATTCTTGCATCCATTGTAAAAGGAGAAACAGTGAAGATGGAAGAAGCGCCTAAAATCGCAGGGTTATATTTAAATCGCTTGAAAAATGGTACCAGACTTCAAGCGGATCCTACCGCTGTCTTTGGTGCTGGGGGCGATGGTGTGCAAAGAGTTACAGGCCAAATTGCAATAGATTCTCGCTACAACACTTACCTCATCGATGGTCTACCACCAGGGCCGATTGCCTTTGTAGGAAAGGAATTTCTTGAAGCCGTTTTACAACCACAATCACATGACTATATATTCATGTGCGCCAAACCCGATTTCTCTGGCTATCACAATTTTTCGATCAGTTACAGTCAGCACCAACAATATGCTGCCGAATATCACCGTGCGCTGAATGCTCGAGGTATCAAATAAATGGGAATGGAATTTTAACCAAGAATCCGCATTGGAAATCTATTGCAGCGCTAACCCACTTTGGTATCAAGCACTTTCTCGATTTTTATTCTTGATGTATAAATATACACCATCAAATAAAAATCTGGCGAGAGCACTTGTTATCTGTGGGGTTTACTACTTCATAGCGAATCCCAATGCGGATTCTGGGTTTAAGGGCACCTCTCAAAACAAGAAATGACTTGAATTTCGGATTATTCGAATTCAAACCAAGCTTTGATTTTCTCTTCTAGGATATCCCCGGTAAATTTTCCTGTGAGTAAATCATCAAATTCATCCCTTTTATTGACTGTTTCTTGGGCAATACCTATCACTACTGTTTCCTCTTTGCTATTTAATTTGCTCACCCTTCCGGTAAGACTAAATGAATTCCACTTCTTCTCATCTGCACCTACAATAATTAAATCATAGTGTTTATTCGAAAGTTTATCTTGAAGTTCATCCATGTTGAATGCGTTCTCACATTTATGCCCCAATAGCTGCAACGTGCGCTCGGCAACAGCACGATGAAGATCATTGTCTTGCGCTATAATCACATTTAAAGCATAAGGATCAGCACTCTTACCTGGTTTCACCTTCATCAATTCCGTTTCACTCACATCGAGCACTCTGGCAATGGTTTCAAAAAGCCTTATTTGTTTCACAGGCCTTGTCAAGAATGTAGTTAACAGTTTTGAATTGGTCTGAACAAGGGAACCTCCTTTTGACGTAAGCGCTATAACCGGAAGCTTATTTCCGGATAGCTGAACAAGCCTTTCTGCCATCTTTATTCCCTCTCCTCCTTCTTGATCAACATTCATAATGCACAAATCAAACTTGAGGACACTTGCCATGATTTCTTCCACCAGATCGAGGCTATTAAATGGCGTAGACTGAATTCCCCACGTACTCAATTGACGAATGAGAACTTTCAAATTTGTTTTATCTTCGTCGATCACCAATGCCTTTATGCCGGTCAAATCTCGGTCTTGACGCAAATTCTGAAGTGTTGATACTTCGCCAATTACAGTAAAACAAATCACTCCCCTTCCATCCTTGCCCGTTTCACTCCAAACCCTGCCACCTAAATCAAAAATGATTCTTGCCGTCAACTCGCGACCCAGTGCTGTGACACCTTCTGTAGTCCTCTGCAATTTTGAGTATTGGTCTGCGATTTCTACGTCAACCCCGGATAAACAATACTTCAACTGAGCCAACTCTTCTGTCTGGTGAATAAGTTCGACTGAGCATACTAAACTAGCATTTGAATCGGACTTAATCACATCGCCAAGGATATTGAGCAGCACTTGCCGAATACGCTTTTCATCTTGATGTATCCATGCGGGTACACCTTGACCAACATAAAAAGAAACAGTTGTTCTTTGGTTTTTCAAAAGTGGTTTAATCAACTCTAGCACCTGCTCCATATTCTCATGCAGATTGAAGCGAGTCTTTTGCATTTGAATAAGTCCATTTTCAATGGCCGAATGGTCGACAAGGTCGTCTAAGACATTTATAATACTCGATGCACTGCTCAAAACGGAGCGCACACTTTCCTGCTGACGTGGATCCATCTCGGATTTCGCCATCAGTTCTGCGGTACCTATGATAGCCGATAATGGAGTTCTCAACTGCAAATTGAGATCTTCCATAAGCTGAATTTTTTGCTTGCGCTCCGATTCTAATCGAAGGGCCATTGCATCGGAATCCTTATTAGCCAGTTTTGCCCATTTGATATATGGTCTGATGAGCAAAAGGAAACCTACAACAATGAGCACACATGTAATGCCAACGAGCATGAAAAGAACAATAAATGAAACTTGTCTTTCTCGCTCTTGTTCCTTTACCCATTGCAATGAAAGATCATTCACTAGTTCCGCATATTGCTTTAATGATGGGCGCAGGTTCCTTTCTAATTCAGCATTAGAATTTACATTTTCGAGTGAAAGATTGTGCAATTGATCGCCGATGCGAATGTATATAGGCGAAAGTTGGTTGACAATGGAATTTGATTCTTCGCTTTTAGACGTTGAAATTTTGAATAAATCGCTGCCGTTTACGAAAGCCTTTTGTGCGTTCGACCATTTTTTGCGGATCACTTCAATCTCATCAATCTCCTGTTTGATGTTTTCATTACCTTCAGATTTGTCCGAAAACTCTCGCAACATGTCGGCGAGCTCCAGAGTAGTAGACTTTTGTCTGGTGCTGAGGGTTATTTTGTTGGTCAGATCGTCATCTTGGTTTGTTCTTATTAAAAAATAAACCCCAGAGATAGCTACACACGCTAAACTCAGAAGTAAGAACAAATATGATTTCGTAAGAGACAATTGATAATTTAATTCTCTGACAAAGATATACTTTTATACTATATTAATATAGGGCACTTTTTTCCACGTTATATCCTGCAAATTGTGAATTACTTACACATTACCCTATAAGCCCCATTTGACGCAGCTATATGCGGGTGTTTACCTCAGAATTTAGGTACTCTGCGAGGACTTTTTCCAAATGGGAGTAAACGAACGGTTTTGAAACAAAGGCTTGCATTCCCGCTTCTTGACATAATACCCGGTCTTGCGGACTCGAATTTGCGGTTATAGCAATTATGTAAGGATTTAGTTTTAGTTCCTTTCTGATAATTTTTGTAGCTCGAAGACCATCCAATTCCGGCATATATATATCCATCAAAATGACATCATAGCTTTTGGTGCTGAGCAATTCGATTAATTCTAATCCGTTGTAAGCTCTGTCCGGCTCTACCCCTAGCTTCTGAAGCATAAAAACAATTACGTCGCTATTAATTCTGTTGTCTTCTGCTACGGCTATATTTAAAGTCGGAAGAATTCGAAGCATTTCCTCCGAAAGTTCAATCTGTTCTAATTCCTTAATGGTGCTGATTTGCCCTTCGGCTGATTTGACCAAAATGGTAAATTGAAAGGTTGAACCTTCCCCAACTTTTGATTCAACCGAAATATTCCCACCCATCAATTCTGCGAGATCTTTGCTGATGGCAAGACCCAACCCTGTTCCTCCATACCTTCTATTGGCACTTTGATGTACTTGAGAAAAGGATTGAAACAAAAGACTCAACTCATCCTGAGAAATACCCAAGCCTGTATCTGAAACGATAAATTTCAACTCGATTTCTTCTTTCAACCGTCTTACAATGCTACACGACAATTGAACAGAACCTTTATCCGTAAACTTTATAGCATTCCCAAGAAGGTTGAGTAATACCTGTTTCAAGCGCATGGTGTCTACCACCACTTGTTCAGGTATGTCCTTGTCTATGTCTACCGCGAATTTCAAATTTTTTGATACGGCGTGTGGACGCAACAATTCTGAAACTGAAAGAACTTCATTTCTCAAATCGCAAGCAATGGGTTTCAATTGCATCTTGCCAGATTCTATTTTAGAAAAATCCAAAATATCGTTGAGCAATACCAATAGACTTTGACTGCTATTGAGAATTGTCTGCACGTAATCTTTCTGTTCAGTTTGAAGTGCTGTGCGCTCCAACAAACTTGCCGTTCCTATTACACCATTGAGTGGAGTACGAATTTCATGACTCATCGTGGCAAGAAAATTTCCTTTTGCCTTTACAGCTTCTTCGGCTTCTTCTCTGGCCTGAATAAGTTCCTGCTCAAAATTCTTTGTCACAGTTATATCGCGCACTCTATAAACAAGAATTCCTACGTCAGACGATTTAAGCATACTAATAGAAATATAGGCATGAAACGATGAACCATCCTTTCGAAGCATTCTTACTTCGCTATTCCAAAATTTATCCCTTTTCAATTGACTCAATCCAAATTGGACTTCTTCTTCATTAAGAGCCTTATCGCGCAATACAGAAAAATCCTTGCCTACAAGTTCCTCAAATGGAAAACCGAAAATTTCGCATGTTCTATCATTGGCATCCAATATGTACCCCGCCATGTCGGTCATAATAACAGAATTCTCCGTTTTATTGACCAACGCTGTGAGCATCTTTTGTCTAAATTTAATATCAGAGATGTACCTGTCCTTTCCAAATGCAAATACTGCTGACATCGCTGCTATCAGAATTACCACTATTGATGAGAATAAAAGATCACTATCCGAGAGTAAAGAAGAATATTGAAGACCCGATAACAACATAACCAACCAAACTCCCAAAAAAGTCCAAGCTTGTGGCCATCTCCTGAAACATATTGCATATATCTGCACGATGATTATGGATCCAACAGAATAATATACATTGAAATCCCCTTTAGCAGTCAAAACCACTGAGTGTATCATCACAAAATAAAAAACAGCATATACTAAAAGTGAATATCTATCAAGACTCGTTTCTTTTTTTCCAATCGAATAGACCAATAGGCAAATTAGTACCACAAGAATCCTATCCCATATAAATTCAAGCTCAGGTCCAACTACCAATGAGTAGACAAGACCAGACAACACCACAATAAGTGCGCTAATCAGACTCATCCTGCGATAAAATACTAAGCCCTTTCGATGGCGACTATTGCCTGAAAGCATTGTGTACATTTACTGCCTGTGGTTAAATGATTTTATAAAAGTTGCACAGTATACGACTCATAGCCCTTTCTTGTTTCGTGGCACTTGCCTTAGGCTCTCCGGCCCAAGAACTGCTGCACAGAGATACTCTTCACCGAAAATGGCTGACAGTTGGAGGGGTTTCGGCAGTTGGTACCGGCTCATTGATTGGCCTCAATGAGTTGTGGTATAAAGATTATCCCAGAAGTCGCTTTCATTTTTTCAATGATAATGGCGAATGGCTGCAAATGGACAAAGCCGGTCACTTGATGACCACTTATGCAGTGAGCAGTATTTTACATCCTTGGTTTCAATGGTCAGGATATAATAAGAAGCAATCACTTCTTTTGTCAGCAGGTATTAGTGTGGCATATCAAACAGGCATAGAAGTTTTAGATGGCTATTCTTCGCAATGGGGATTTTCAAATGGAGATGCATTGTGCAATTTGGGTGGTGCAATGTTCTTTGTTGGACAAGAAATATTATGGCAAAATCAAAAGATTCGTTTGAAATATTCTTACAATTCTTCTCAATTTGCCGACCTTCGACCTGAGCTCTTAGGTGAAAGTAATTCACAACGGCTCCTAAAAGACTATAATGCCCAAACCTATTGGATGAGTGCAAACGTGTATTCGTTCTTACCAATCGAATCAAAATTTCCGAAGTGGATCAACATTGCATTCGGTTATGGCGCCGATGGAATGACTGGCTCAAACACTAGTGAAATCAATGGTTTCAGCTATGATAGATATAGACAGTATTATATTTCTTTTGATGTTGATCTTACAAAAATTGATTGGCCAAAAAAATGGATGATGTCTGTTGCAAGAGTTTTAAACGTAATAAAGCTACCTTCCCCGACTGTGGAATTCGCTGTTAATAGAAATTTTGAATTATTTCTTTTTAGATAAATAAATCGTTCTATTTTTCGCTTCGCAAAACCAAATTTATATTTGTCATGGCAGTAAAAAAAGCAACAAAAAAAGCAGCTCCTAAGAAAGCAGCTAAAAAAGCAGCTCCTAAAAAAGCAGCTAAGAAGTCAGCTAAAAAAGCAGCTCCTAAGAAAGCAGCTAAAAAAGCTACTAAAAAGAAAGCCACTAAAAAGGCAGCTCCTAAGAAAGCCGCTAAAAAAGCGACTAAGAAAAAAGCTGCTCCTAAAAAGGCCGCTGCTAAGAAAGCTGCTCCTGTTAAGAAGTAAGGAGCTTTCGAATTTTAAAAGACCCCGAACAGAAATGATCGGGGTCTTTTTGTTTTATACCATTCCTAAATAAATATCTGCTTAGGTAGTACTGCAGATGTCTGTGCAATTGAAGCAATCAATAATAGTCACGACTGATTTGATGGATATTTCACGATAGACAAGACTCTGACGAAATGAATATTCTCTTGAGGCTCACCACTTATCCCAAAATTCGCCGTGAAGAGAATTTCAATATCCATAACCGAAACACTACTTAGAACGAATCTTCAGTGTCACAGGAAGATGATCGGATATTCCACCTGTATACTTATCTCCGGCATACGTTCTGTTGGGTGTAACACTTCCATCATCTTTCTTGAAAAGCATCCAGTCCTTCCTTACAATGATCGCATCTTCTTGAGATGTGCTGAGACCTGAACCGCTAAACAAAGAATTGGATATGATAAACTGATCGAGTGTTCCCCAGTCTCCTCTGTAATTATAACTTCCTTCTCCTAACGAATCTGCAAGCGCCATCATATTGTAAAGTTGGCTGTTTGCAGTGTTGCCCACTCCCAAAACATCACTCAAACTTTTGTCTTTGGGATAATCATTGAAATCCCCCATAATAATTACCAATGCATTTTTGTCCGAAGCAAATATTTGATCCGTGCGTTTTCCTAATTCACCAGCTGCATTCAATCGATTCTTTTCAGATTCAGCCTGACCACCACCTCTGCTTGGCCAATGGTTTACAAATAAATGAACCTTTTCACCTAAGAGTTTTCCCTTTACGTATAATATGTCTCTTGTATTTGGATCTGCAACATCGTCCAAAACAACCTTTATCCATTCACTACTCTCTTCTTGAAAAACTGAAGGCAAATACAAAAGTGCCACATCTATCCCTCGTTCATCAGGACTATCCTTATGAATAATCGAATATTTTTTATTCCCAACACAAAGTGAATCGCACAAATCTTCTAGCACCTTTCTATTTTCTATTTCACAAAGACCTAAGATTTCCGGTACTCCATTCGCTCCCATGATCCGTATAACCTTTGAAAGTGAACCCAGCTTCTCTCGGTATCTATCCATATCCCATTTCAATTTTCCTGTTGGGGTAAAATCTTCGTCTAAAATATTTGGGTCGTTAATGGTATCGAATAGATTCTCCACATTGTAAAAACCTATAACTGCTGCTCCTGTGCTACCCGCACTATTCTCCTGATTGCGCATGGCACATGAGTTCAAACCAATCACAATTATCATTAGTGATGTGTGTTTTAGAAAAAGTCCCGCTTTTTTCGCTGAATTCATGGTTTTAAATATTTTGTCAAATATTGCAACTTTTCAGACTGAATACCGTAAGCGCGAGAACTTATGTTCCTATCTAGCTTTTTTCGCTTACGTTCATATCTATTGATTCTGGTTCTTTCTGGAACAATTGGTGCGTGTGCACAGTCCGAAAACGAGACCTTGTTCTTTGATGCCCTTCTAAAACAAACCCAAAAAAGACATGCTGTTTTCACGCTGCAGCTTTCTCATTCGGGAGGTGATATTTTTGAAGGCACCATTTTCTCCGACCAAAAGTTAGTTAAGGCTAATGGACAGTGGAAACTTGAAGACAAACGTTATCTTGAACATGGACAATTCGTTTTCTTTTATGGCAATGGTCAAATTGAGTCACGAGGTGAATACGACCGAGGTGTGAAAGTTGGCAATTGGGCACGATATGAAGAAGACGGAAAACAAAAAGCAGATCGTTATTACAATCCCGAATCCGCAGCGCTGATCAGACAAACATTGGGTATCAAGTAGAATAACCACCCATATCCATTTTTCTTCTCCGACCTTTTCGAAGTCTCTCGTTTGGTCAATACTGCGCGCTGTTCTATTTTGGTGCCATGAATCTTTTCAAGAGCGTATTATCACTGGCAGTAATCCTAGGATCTTTTGCCATTTCATGTAATACAGTCGCCGCTAAAAAAAATCGCAAGGTTTTCAGATACAATGAAAGCAATGGCATTAGCTCTCTTGATCCTGCTCAGGCCAGAGATCTCGAAACCATGTGGGCCACCAATCAACTTTTCGATGGACTAGTAGAGTTGGACTCTTCATTGCAAATTGCACCTTCGATTGCTCATTCTTGGAAGATTTCAGAAGATGGTCGTTCCTATATATTTTATCTGAGGCAAAATGTACTTTTTCACGAAGATTCTTGCTTTGGAGTTCAAAAACATAGAAATGTCAGAGCCTCTGACTTCGTGTTTTCTTATCGCAGAATCCTCGATTCGAAAACAGCTTCCCCGGGAAAATGGATTTTTGCAAAGATTGATACAACAATGAATGGAGGTTTCTTCGCCCCATCAGACTCCATACTACACATATATCTAAAGTCTTCTTTTCAACCATTTTTGGGAATGCTTACAACCCAATATGCCAATGTGATTCCAGAAGAGGCTGTAAAAGTTTATGGCTCCGAACTGCGCTCTCATCCTGTTGGCAGCGGGCCTTTTCGATTTGCCTTTTGGTATGAAAACGAATCGCTGGTTTTTCACAAGAACCCCAATTACTGGCAGAAAGATGAAGACGGCAATCAACTGCCATATCTCGATGCTGTGCAGATCGATTTTGTGAAAGACATGAATGCCGAATATCAAGGGGTGCTAAAAGGTACTTATGACTTCATGAGTGGCATACATTCTTCATTCAAAGACGAACTGCTCGACATAAATGGTAATTTACATCCGGGTTTTGTAGATCGTATTAAACTTCAAAAGGTTCCCTTTATAAAAACAGATTACTTAGGAATACTTGTTGACCCCGCGCTTGAGGCATCATCGAATTCGCCATTGTTGATCAAGAAGATCAGACAAGCAATAGCCTATGCAATCGACAAAGACGAAATGGTTGCAAGATTGCGCAACAACTCGGTATATCCGGCCAATGGAGGATTTGTTCCTCCTGCCCTTTTGCCATTTGAAACAGACACTTCGTTTTATTCTTTCAATCCAGTAAGGGCAGCTCAACTGCTTACGGAAGCCGGTTATCCAAACGGAAATGGATTAGGTGAAATTATCATTTCTACTACCGGCGACTACACAGATTTAATCGAATACATTCAACATTCTCTTCAAAAAATTGGGATTAAAATCAGGATTAATGTGATGCAAGGCAATACCTTCAAAGACCTTTCCGCAAGAGGCCAACTAGAAATGTTTCGAAAATCTTGGTTAGCAGATTATGCTGATGCAGAAAACTTCCTCAGCGTATTTCTTACCCGTAATTTCAGTCCTACAGGACCCAACTATACACATTATTCAAATCCAACCTTTGATTCAATGTATGAAGAAGCGGCTATTGAGCAGAATGATATCTTGCGCTTGAGATTATACCAGACTATGAATATGCTGGCCATGGAAGAAGCTGCAGTGATCCCATTGTTCTATGATCAAGTGTCGCATTTTGTACGCAACGATATAAGTGGACTTCAAACAAATCCTGTAAATATGCTCGACCTGAAATGGGTTGACAAAAAACCCGAATGAGCTAGAGCCTCCCTACAAATTGCCAGAGCACATTACCTTTGTGGTCAAATGCCGGAAAGCAACTATATAAGATCCTCCGATTAGTGTGATGAAAATTGATACACATACTCATTTAATGCCGAAAAATTTGCCCGACTGGAGCAAGAAGTTTGGGTATGGATCATTTATTCATCTTGATCACCACCGCGATGGATTTGCAAGAATGATGCAAGGTGAAAAATTCTTTCGAGAAATAGCGAGCAATTGTTGGGACCCAGCATTGCGCATTGAAGAATATGCCACCTTTCAAACAAAAGTTCAAGTGGTATGTACTATACCCGTACTCTTTGCATATTGGGCCAAACCTGAAGATTGCATGGAAGTATCGCGGTTCTTAAACGATGATTTAGCTGAGGCATTCCACAAGTTTCCGAAAAACTATGTGGGCCTGGCAACTCTGCCAATGCAAGATCCTGAACTTGCCGTGAAAGAAATAGATCGGTGTCGAAAAATTGGATTTAGAGGTATTCAGATTGGTTCGAATGTGAATGGAAAAAATTTGAATGAACCTTTTTTCTTTCCAATTTGGGAAGCACTAGAGAAAAATAATATGTGTGTGCTTGTGCATCCATGGGAAATGATGGGTCAAGATCAGATGGCTCGATATTGGCTACCATGGCTTGTTGGGATGCCTGCCGAAACTTCGAGAGCTGTTTGCTCATTGATCTTCGGTGGCATTTTCGATAAATTCCCTGGTATCAGATTCAACTTTGCCCACGCCGGAGGTTCTTTTATTCCTACAATTGGTAGAATTGAACATGGTTTTAATTGTCGTCCTGACTTGGTGGCTCTCGACAATCCTGTGAATCCGCGAGAATACCTTGGTAAATTTTGGGTTGACAGCGCTACCCACGATCCACAATTGCTCAAGTATATAATTGAAGTAGTGGGAAGCGAGAAAATTACTCTTGGAACAGATTATCCATTCCCTTTAGGCGATCTTGAAATTGGTAAATTCATTTCTGAAATGGATATTACTCAAGAAGACCGAGATAATATTTTTTATAAAGCGCCTCTCGAATGGTTGGGCATGAGTGAATCGGATTTCTTGTAAATAATAACACTGTTCCTTAATCCCAGAATCCGCAATGGAAATCTTTTGCAGCACTAACTCCCTTTGATATCAAGCACTTTCTCGGTTTTTATTCTTGATGTATGAATATACACCTTCAAATAAAAATCTTGCGAGAGCACGTGCTATCTGTGGGGCTTAGCACTTCATAGCGAATCCCAATGCGGATTCTGGGTTAATAAATGGTCTATCCCGCATTGCGCATTGGAAGAATTTTGAGGGCAATGCGCTGCGGGAAGACATAACACGACCAATGAATTCCAATATCTCCTTCGCGTGATTCGGGTTTGTATGCTTGAAGTGGTCAATGCTTTTGAATAGCTGTTCTAGGCTATTGGAGTGGAACGGTATTGGACTATTACAGATACCTAAACGGTATAAATCGGGGGAATCTCTACCAATCGAACTTTGAAGTATACTCCTTGCTATTTCCAACCGCATCTATGATTGTAAGCGAAAACGTATGCGAACCATGGCTTAGGTATTCCTCATTGAAATAGTAAGAGAGTTTATTGTTCTTGGCATCGTATTCCATTAAGGCCCACTTGCCATCTATCTTAGGAATGATCTGATCAATGCCCGAAAGACTATCATAAATTTTCATTGAAAACTTCTTACGTCCCTTCATTGCAGTGGCGAAATCTATAGAGCTGATAGAAGGAGCAATGCTATCTATCATCACACCAAAATGCCCAAAGTATTGTGTCTCACAGGTGATCCATCCCTCATGATAATTTCCTCCTTCACTTAAAACTTTGTCCTTTTCAGGATCCCAGCGAACAACAATTGCTTTATTGCGTTTATCCTCTGCAATTTTATCCGCCTTCAAGCTCAATTCATAATGACCATGAATGGGGACATAAGGATTAGCTAAGAGAATCGCAGGCACCACACTTCCCTGAATAGGTCTTCCATTCACCACATCAAAGTCTAGGTTTTCATATAAAGTGAAAGCAGTTACGGAAACCTTCACTCTATCATTTTCAAAATAACTATCCTTTTCAAAATCGAATAATGCTTTTCCTTTTAATCCGGCAGGTTTAATCGCGCCTGTACTTATTGATTTTACATTAAATGCCAATGTGGAAACATTGCCTTTGATGTCGGTCACGCTGTACTCTATAGAGTGCAACTGATCGTCTGTAAAAGTTAGAATGCCATCGTTCACTAAGTTGTCATATATATCCAACATATTATTCGGAAGTCGATACGAACGATGAATTTGTGATCTATTTTTCTTGAAGATTTCATAGAAAGTATGTGCATTCATAGATCTGGTAGTGCCAAAATCCAATTTGTCCATCTGTTGAGCGTATACCACTAGTCCATCTACCTTGAGTTCTATTCTATAGATACCACATCTATTGGAATTTCCATCAGCCATATCCATTGTATGTATTGCAAAACCAATATCGCCATGAACCGTCATTGGCACGATCGACTTCAACGCGCATTTGCCGGAATGAACCTTAGTATCCAGAGTTTTGTAATTTCCTGATCCGCCAACAGAAGAGGTTTCGCTCATGGGCACAATCATCACCGCATTGATGATGGGTTGAATTTTATCTTTAATGTCGAATCCAAAAAGAAGTGGGTTAACCAATTTTTCAGTTTTGGTTTCTCGTACTTCAAAATGCAAATGCGGACCACCACTTCCACCCGAGTTTCCCGAGAGGGCAATTACATCACCTTTTAAAACAGGCAATTCTTCAGGTTTTGGGAATAGGTCTATAGTGAAGGTCTCCATTTTATATTGCTCTCGAAAGACATACTTTGCGATGAAGGGAGAATATTCCTTCAAGTGGCCATACACCGTAGTATATCCATTTGGGTGATCAATGTACATTGCATACCCATATCCAAAAGGCGAAACTTTGATCCGCGAAACATATCCATCGGCCGCCGCATAAATCTTCTTACCCTCCTCTTGAGCGGTTTTTATATCGAGGCCGGCATGGAAGTGATTTGTTCGGAGCTCCCCAAAATTTCCACTTAGGTGGAGGGGAATATCCAAAGGCGACCGAAAATAATCTTGGGGGTATACCTGAACCTGAGCAAGCGATACTATATTATATAGAGTGACACAAAAAACCGTCGCCAAAAACCTTAAATTGCTTAATTTTAACTCTTTACCCATTCCTTTCTTCTTTCTAACATTAGATATCGGACCCACTTCGGGAACAATGCGAAAATCAAGTATTGTACCCCTTTTTTAATATCCACACCCAATTGAATATCAACAAACAAAGGCGGGAAAATAGATTGACTTGTATTGCTTACATTTGCTGCACCCAGTTGAAAATCACCCGGGAAGTACGTTTATGGAGTACACACAGTTATTGGCAAGAATTGAGGAGAAGTTCTCCCGTTTAGCCGAAGCAAAAAATGAATTGAAGCAGCAGTTCGAGAAGTGCAAAGAGCACAACGAATCGCTATTCAGAATCAATAATGAACTCCAGCAGCAGATAAACGAACTCATGGAAAAAAACAGGGAAATGGAAGAGGCCCGTTCGTTGCAAGTTTCGGTTCCGCAAATGGACCAGAAATACACAAGGCAGAGAATTAGCGAACTGGTAAATGAGATTGACGAATGCATAGCCATGCTGAAACAAGCATAAAGATTCGAAGATGGAAGAAGTTTCAATAAAAGTAACCATAGCAGGTCGCACATACCCGCTCACTATCGAGAAACAGCAAGAGCCTGTTATTCGCGATGCTGAGAAGCGACTGGGTGAAAGCATTGAATTGTTTCAGAAAAGCTACGCAGTAAAGGATAAACAGGACCTTTTGGCTATGGCAGCCTTACAGGTATTAGCAGCAAATCTTCAAGAAGTGCCTCCACAGGTATCTGCTGAAGAACTTAATAAAGCCCTGGAAAAGTTGGAGAAATCCATCGATACCCACCTGTCCTGAGTTCTACTCTCTACTTCCCTTTTTATTCTCGCCGAATCTCCTATAAATGATAGGAGACAAATTGTTTTATTTAAATAAATATTTATCCAATGGACAACATGTACGTGCTCATAGCAGCACTTGGGGGAGTAATTGTAGGAGGGGGGTTGGCTTACTTTCTATTTAATAATGTTCTTTCAAGCAAAAAGAATAGTATTCTCGACGAAGCCATCAAAGAAGGAGAGGCCGTAAAAGAAAAGAAGATCTTGCAAGCCAAAGAAAAGTTTCTTGAACTTAAATCCCAGCACGAGCGAGAATCAAATGACAGAAACAAAAAAATTCAGGCCCAAGAAGATCGAATCAAAAACCGTGACCGAGAGCTTGCTCAGCAAATCGAACAGTATAAACGCAAGGAAAAAGACCTCGATGGAATAAAAGATAACCTCAATAAACTTACAGACGCTAATCAGAAAAAACAGTCTGATCTTGAAAAATCTCATCAGCGTGCGGTAAGTCTTTTGGAGGAAACTGCGAAAATGTCGGCAGATGATGCACGTACTCAATTGATGGAACAATTGAAAGACGATGCCCGAAATAAAGCTGCAAGTCAGATACAAGAAATCATCGATGATGCCAAATTAAAAGCCAATCAAGAGGCGAAGAAAATTGTAATTCAAAGCATTCAGAGAACTGCCGTAGAACACGCTATCGAAAACTCAGTTTCTGTATTTAATATAGACAATGACGAGATTAAGGGAAGAATCATTGGACGAGAAGGACGTAACATTCGCGCACTAGAAGCTGCAACAGGTGTAGAAATTATTGTAGATGACACACCTGAAGCCATTGTACTTTCTTGCTTCGATCCTGTGCGTCGAGAAATTGCTCGTTTGAGTATGCACCAATTGGTTACAGATGGTCGAATTCACCCTGCTAGAATCGAAGAGGTAGTGGCCAAAGTGCAGAAAAACATTGAAGAGGAAATCATCGAAGTAGGTAAGCGCACTTGTATTGATCTTGGTATTCATGGACTGCATTCTGAACTTATCAGAATGGTGGGACGCATGAAATACAGATCTTCTTATGGCCAAAACTTGCTTCAGCACTCAAGAGAGGTAGCCAACCTATGTGCTACTATGGCAAGCGAATTAGGAATTAATCCAAAAGCTGCTAAGAGAGCTGGATTGCTGCATGATATAGGAAAAGTACCGGACGATGAAAGCGAAATGCCACACGCAATCCTCGGTATGAAGATCGCAGAAAAGTATGGAGAGAAACCGGACATCTGCAACGCTATCGGCGCTCACCACGACGAGGTAGAGATGAAAACATTATTGGCCCCGATTGTGCAAGTTTGCGATGCCATCAGCGGTGCTCGTCCGGGAGCCCGCAGAGAAGTAGTAGAAGCGTACATTCAACGTTTGCGCGACCTTGAAAGTCTTGCTTTAGAATATCCGGGAGTTTCAAAATCTTTTGCTATTCAAGCTGGAAGAGAACTGCGTGTAATGGTAGAAAGCGACAAAGTAACAGACGAACAATCAGATCAACTTGCGATCACTATTGCAAGTAGAATTGAAAACGAAATGACCTACCCGGGTCAGGTTCGTGTGACTGTAATTCGAGAAAAAAGAGCTGTCGGACTAGCCCGATAATAAAAATAGAAAAAGGCCTCGTTTGAGGCTTTTTTTGGTTTTTTGAGAAAATTCTTTCCTATTTGTTCACGTAATTCCATTTCACTCGAAGTGTCACTTTGAGTTGAGCATCAGAAGAACTCAATACTATTTCATCCTTCTTTTCGAACTCAAGTGGTATGAAGGAAAAGAAACCCACGTTGTCATCCGCACTCACTCCATCTTCATCATACACATAAAGCACGTGTTCTAGGTTCCAACTGTTCAAAGAGACTGGCAAATTCTTTTCCAATTCAGCCGCAACTCCATATGCAACATCTTCACGAGTTTCGGATTCGTATAAAACTTGATCTCGAAACTTCAAAACCACAAAAAGATCAGGTGTTTCTTGACCAATGGCCCAGCTATCCCATCTTTCGCCATCGGGACCGAACATTGGGGTATGATTGATCATTACCTTTTCTATGGTCACAGATTCCAAAATTTTGCCCGATAATAGTCGCTTGGGTGGCTTTCCATTGTCACCTGAAGATACTTCCTTTTTGTTTTTACAAGAGGATAGCGTGAGAATAGCAATAAAAAGAACCACAAATCCTCGGCTATAACGAGATTGCAATAAAGAAGTCGATGTTAACGATTTCATACTCTTCGAGTTTAATAAACCAAATATGAGGTCAATTTTGAACGTTCAAATTAAAATATCCAATTGGACGAATATAGCAAGACAGAAAGCAATGGAGGATTCCGCAAACAGTTTGTAAGCGGACTTAGTTGGAATATGCTCACAGTGGTAATGCAGGTGGCTATCCAACTAATGTACATGATGATTCTTGCCCGAATACTAGAGGTAGAAGCATTTGCTGTGATGGGGGTGATATTGGGGGTATTAGGTTTCGCCGAAATATTCGCACAGGTGGGCGTTGGTCCTGCCCTCATCCAACGGAAAGATATTCATCAGCAACACATCAATGGCGCCTTCTACACATCATTTATTCTTGGTTTAATATTTACGATTGTCTTTTACGCAAGCGCAGGTTGGTTGGGAAAGATCAATCACATGGATGACTTGCCTGAGGTTATGCAGCTTGTTTGCTTCAGTTTCTTGATTTCTGCTCTTGGAGCTGTACCACGTTCTATCATGATCAAAAACATGAAGTTCAAATCATTCTTTTTGGCTAGCATCATTTCTATCGTCGTTGGCAATCTGATTATTGGACTATCTCTCGCATATCTGGGATACGGCATTTGGGCTTACGCTTGGGCTTTGTTTGCTCAAAACATTCTGATGACGATTGGGTATTGGTATTTCGAGCCAGTTAAAATATCGCTGAATTGGAAATGGAAATATACCCGCGAATTAATGGGCTACGGAGCAGGTAGTTCTCTATTCAATTCGCTAAACTACTTGGCTACAAAAATTGATGTTACAATTCTACCCTTCTTCCTTCGATTTTGGGGCGTCTATCCAACATCGCGCATTCAATACGAAGCAGGTCTCTATGAGAGATCCGCTTATGTAATGGGACTTCCCATAACTGTTATGGGAAAACTGTCAGACAATGTGCTCTTTAGTGGGATGTCCAAAATTCAAGATGAAACAGAACGCCTGAAAAAAGCCATGCTCCAAGGCACTTCCATAATGGCAATTCTCATTATGCCCTTATCCATTTTTGTAATAATATTTTCAGAGGAAGTCATTACTTTCTTTCTTGGCACTACTTATACAGAAGCTCACTTGACATTGCGCATTCTTTTTACTGCAGTGATCTTCCGAACCATTGCGCGCATCAGCGATTCGCTCGTACGAGCCAAAAATGCAGTCTTCCGCGCTACTAGAATTAAATTCGTGTATTGCATTCTGATGATCTTTTCTATTGCCATTTTCTCTTCTCAGAGCAAAGAATTGGTCGCCATTGGAATCAGTTTGTCTACATTCATTCATCTCATCCTGAATACTCGACTCAGCATGACGTTGGTGGATTTTAAATGGGACGAATTTTTTATCAGTCTTATACCTGCATTCATTATTTCGGGGATTGTAATAACCTTTAGCCTCATTTCATTGTATTTGTCTCCCCTGATCGGATTGGAAGGCCAATTAACTCTCATTTTCTGCGCATTTTTCACTTTCTCCACCACAATTCTGATCATTTGGTATTTCCCACGTATTATGGGTGGCAAAAAGAATAATCCTCTCCAGTGGATTCCCGGAAAAATAAAAAATCTACCCTTGGTACGAAATATGCTTAATAGACTAAAGTGACAACCGAAAAGATAAAAAACGAAATGAAAAAGAAACTGCTTATATCACTTGTCGTCATTTTAAAGCTCACTTTCGCGGCATCTTCCCAAATGGCTGCTTTGAATATTTCTGCTCCGGATAGTTGCTCTTTCAAACTGCATATTGGTGCTTTAGTTGTCAATAATTTTTATTGCAATTCAATTACTCTCCAAGGGCTTGAGGCGGGTAAAACAGAAATTAAGTTTGAATTTGTGAACGGCAAATATTCTAGCCTTTCGCAGTGGATCACTTTAAAGCCCAATACCCGCTCCGACTATTTCGTTCAAATAATGAAAGGGGTTCCAAAACTTCAATTTTCAGCAGAAAGTGTTGCCAGAAACAATGTGCAAAATGTCCCATTTGACTCAACAGCGGTGATTTCAGAAATAAGTGTTTATTACGAAGGCAAGCTGGGTTGTGAAAACCCATTGTCTGATGAAGAATTTGAAGAGTGGTTGGAAGACGTCGACAACTCCCTATTTGAGTCTCAAAAGCTCACAAAACTGCTCCAAAAAGACGTGATGAGCTGCCTCAAAGTTGAACAACTCTTCACTTGTCTTCTTCGTTTGGATGCTGAAGAAAACAAACTGAAAGTCTTGAGTCGTTTTTCTTCAGCTATTTATGATTTGGACGACCGCGCGGAGTTGCTCCACGCTTTTATTCTCAAGGTCAATAGAGAATCAGCGCGTGTGAGCTTGAATCTGCATTAGTCCAATACCGTTTCACTCTATCGGTCTATAACAGCTAGGTCTAACGGCACCTACCGATGCATGCACATAAACCCAAATCATTCGATGGAGACCAGGGAATTCAATGGTCGAGTTATTACATTGTTCCTTCGTAAATCCGCAGCGCATTACTTTCAACCCAGAATCCATATTGGAAATCTATTGCTGCGCTAACCCCCTTTGATATCAAGCACTTTCTCGATTCTTATTCTTGATGTATGAATATACACTATCTAATAATAATCTGGCGAGAGCACTTGCTATCTGTGGGGTGTAGCACTTCATAGCGAATGCCAATGCGTATTCTGGGTTCAAAATACTTCCAATGCGCCTTGCAGGATGGACCATTTATCAAGTAACACCGTTTATGTATCTGTAATAGTCCAATTCCGTTCCACTTCATTGGTCTATAACAGCCACTCCCACAGTATTTACAACTTCATGTTTATAAAATAGTTTGGACAATTTAATAAGCAGAATGGGTATAACATAGGTATAATTTATTTGTGGCATTGGTATAACTTCGCGACCGAATCATAAAATACGACTATGGTATATAATTTCAGTGCAGGCCCAAGTATTCTGCCCAAAGAGGTGATAGAAGAAGCCTCTAAAGCTCTTTTAAACTTTGATGGTATGGGGCTGTCGTTGTTAGAAATTTCGCATCGCTCCAAAAATTTTGAAGCCGTAATGGCTGAAGCCAGACAGTTGGTAAAGGACATTCTTTCGCTACCCGAGCGCTACGAAGTACTTTACTTGCAGGGAGGTGCCACACTCGGTTTTTATACATCTGCCATTAACCTCATGAAAGAAGGTGGAGATGTAGCATATCTCAACACAGGAGTTTGGGCTGCAGGTGCTATAAAAGAAGCGAAACTGCTAGGTAATGTGGATGTTGTTGGCGACAGTTCCGACAAAAATCATAGCTACATCCCCTCGTTTGCCCTAAGCAAGCCATATGAATACCTGCATTACACTTCCAACAATACCATTTTCGGAACACAATTTCAAGATACTCCTAAAGTGGATGTGCCTCTGGTTTGTGATATGAGTTCAGATATTTTCTCGAAGAAATTCGATGCCTCCAAATTCACACTGATTTACGCAGGAGCTCAGAAAAACATGGGACCTGCAGGTACTGTGATGTACATTGTTGATCGCGATGCCCTGGGCAAAACAGGTCGCAAACTTCCTACTTATTTGAATCTGCAATCTCACATAGAAAAAGATTCTATGCTCAATACCCCACCTGTATTCGCCGTATATTGCTGTATGCTCACACTGCGCTGGATCAAAGCCAATGGTGGACTAGAGGGAATGGAAAAGCGAAACAGAGAAAAGAAAGATGCTTTTTACAATGAATTAGATAGAAACAGTTTGTTCCAAGGCCACAGTGTTCTAGAAGATCGCTCCTGGATGAATGCAACATTCCGACTCAACGACGACAATCTCGGAGCTGAATTCGATAAAATGTGGAAGGCCGCAGGAATTAGTGGAATAGCCGGTCACCGATCAGTAGGCGGTTACAGGGCCTCTATGTACAATGCTTTGCCAGTAGAAAGTGTGCAAGTATTGGCAGACGTGATGAAAGAGTTTGAAAGAACCAAAGGATAATCCGAATTAAAAAAAATGAAAATTCTGGCTAACGACGGCATTGATGCCACAGGAAAAAGACTTCTCGAAGAGATGGGATGCACGGTGCTTACGGAAAAAGTAAATCAAGATGTACTTGCCAATTTCATCAACGAAAATGGAGTTGAAGGTTTGTTGGTGAGAAGTGCCACCACTGCGAGGAAAGATCTATTGGACGCGTGTGCAGGACTTCGTTTTATAGGCCGAGGTGGTGTTGGAATAGATAATATCGATAAAGCATACGCCGAAAGCAAAGGCATCAAGGTTTTTAATACACCAGGTGCCGGTAGCCAAAGCGTAGCAGAACTCGTGATGTCGCTGATGTTTGCTGCCGCCAGATTCACATATAAAGCCGGACACGAAATGCCTCAAAAAGGATCGGAATCCTTCGACGCTTTGAAAAAAAGTTATGCCAAAGGAATTGAAGTACGAGGGAAAACCCTTGGCATTCTGGGATTTGGGAAAATCGGACGTTCCCTCGCCTCTTATGCTTTAGGTTGCGGAATGAATGTAATCACCTTCGATAAATTCAAACCGGAGAATACTATTGTCCAGGTTTCTGTAGGGCCTCATAAAACTTTTCCTTATGAAGTTCCATTTGTAAGTGTCGATCAAGTGCTAATGGAGTCTGACTTTATCTCGTTGCATGTTCCAAAACAAGAAAATGGCGAGGCAGTAATTGGTGAAGATGAATTTAAAAAACTCAAAAAAGGTGTTGTCCTTGTAAATACTGCTCGTGGGGGTGTGATCAATGAAAAGGCTTTAAAAGCTAACTTAGATTCTGGTCACGTTCGTTTTGTAGCACTCGACGTGTTCGAAAATGAACCCACTCCCGATCAAGGTATTCTCGGACATCCTATGGTCATTGCAACGCCTCATATCGGGGCTTCTACAGCAGAGGCTCAAGAGCGAATTGGTATTGAGATCGCTGAGAAAGTGAAAGAAATTATTCAGGCATAAATTTTTACAATGGCTATTGCCAAACCCTTTTGTGCCGTTCGCCCTACCAGAGACAAAGTTCATTTGGTAGCATCTCGTTCATACGTTAGTTATTCGACTACTCAACTCAGAAAAAAATTAGCTGAGAATCCTTTTTCATATCTACACATCATTCACCCGGATCTTGGAAGCAAAAAACTCCACAAGTTGAGCCGTTCGCAGAGGTTCGAATTGGTACGTAGAAAATACGAGGAGTTCATTAGTCGTGATATTTTATACAGAGAAGAAAAGGCTTCATTTTATCTGTACAGTCAAACCAAAATGGGGCATCACTTCAACGGGATTATTGCCGCAGTTTCTGTGGATGACTATTTAAAAGGTCACATCAAAATTCACGAACAAACACTTTCTAAAAGACAAGAAATTTTCACTCAGTATCTTGAGAGTACGGCCTTGAATGCGGAGCCCGTTTTACTTATTGGAGGGGTGTCTTCTCTACTCAAAGACATCAGCAAAAAATACATGAGTGGTCGGCCTGAATATGACTTCACGCAAATGACGGAAGTGCGGCATCAGCTTTGGGTAATTGATGATGAAAATGATCAAAAAGCCATTTCCGGTGTTTATGCAAACATGAGTGATTTGTATATTGCTGATGGCCATCATCGCTGTGCTTCAAGTGCTTCGCTATGTTTGAAAAAAAGAAGTGAAAATCCGGGTTACACAGGAGAAGAGCCATGGAACTACTTTCTTTCTTACATACTCGATGAAACCAATGTGCGTATATATGAATTCAACCGATTGGTGAATTCGCTCAACGGACATTCCATAGAATCTTTTATAGAGATGCTTCGCAATGAATTCGAAGTGAAAGATTCTACACCACTTGAAAGACCCTATAAAAAGGGTGAAATTGTGATGTATATAGAACGAAAATGGTATAGCCTGCGATTGAAAAATTCGGAATTAGAGCATTTGGATGCCCAAACATTATCCGAAAAAGTACTTATACCGATTCTTGGAATTAAAGACATCAAAAACGACAACCGAATTTCATTTTTGGAGGGACCCCGCGGATTGGAAGCCATTCAACAGGCAGTGGACAAAGGGAAATTTAAAGTTGGATTTGCACTTCATCCTGTTGCAATTGATGAACTCAAAAGGATTTCCGACGAACAACTCAGCATGCCTCCAAAGAGCACATGGATTGAACCCAAACTTAGGAGCGGGCTCGTTATTTACGATTTGAAATGAGTGCCATTGCCGACAATCTCAATTCTATAAGAGCGCGCATTCCTGCCGATGTGAAATTAATTGCTGTTTCTAAACTTCAACCAAATCTCAGTATTACTGAAGCTTACAATGCGGGTCAAAGATATTTCGGTGAAAATTATGTTCAAGAATTTATCGATAAAAAAGACCTGCTTCCTTCAGATATAGAATGGCATTTTATTGGCCATTTGCAGAGCAATAAGATAAAGTTTATTGCACCCTTTGTACATTATGTGCATGGAGTCGACAGGGCTTCACTTCTATTTAAACTTGATGAAGCCGCTGGTAAAAGTAATCGGACGATTCAATGTCTTCTTCAACTTCATGTAGCTGAAGAGGAAACCAAACATGGTCTGAGTGAATCTGAAGCATTGGAAATTGCAAATGACACTTCGATAGCCGAATTGAAAAATGTAAAAATTTGTGGAGTTATGGCTATGGCTACATTTACTGACAACCGTGATCAAATTCGCAAAGAATTTGTTCAAGTAAAAAAGACATTTGATACACTGAAAGTCCTTTTCGGCGAAAGTTTCCGGGAAATCAGCATGGGCATGAGTTCCGATTGGGATATAGCAATTGAAGAAGGAAGTACTATGATAAGAGTAGGCAGTGCTATCTTTGGCGAGAGAAAAAAATGAGCAAAAAATTTACCATCATCTATCTGAGTATAGCACCAGTGCTTTTCACTGTGAGTTATCTCCTTTCTACCAAGCTTTTCGACCGCTTTATGCGATACGGGGCTGGTGAATATGAATATCAAGGCAAAGATTATTCTCTTGCTTATTCTGCATTCTTCACTCTGGCCTACTTGGCAGTTTTCCTTGTTATAAAGGATTTGTACAAAAAGAGAGATCAGGCATAATTCGCCATATCAACAGGATTTTACCCCAATTCTGAATATAAAATATTCCATCCTACAGTACGCATTGGAATAACCTGAGGGTAATGCGCTGCGGGAATACATAACACGGCCGATGAACTCCGATATCTCCATCGAATGATTCGGGTTTATATACATGAAGTGGTAAATGCCGTTAGAGTAGCTGTTATAGGCTAATGGAGTGAAACGGAATTGGACTATTGTAGATAGCCATACGGTATTATCAGATTTTCCAGTACTTCTAAGCGGTTTTCATATCGCGTTCATAACTTTCTACGGCCCTGACTACCTTCAGAATAAATTCGCGGGGCGCAAGGGAAAAAGAAAAAAATGCGATTTTTTCGCATTGTAAATAGGTTACAATCTGGTACTGATACTTTGCACCACAAAACAGAACAAACATGTCAGACGTAAACAAAGAAAAATTGAAGGCCCTTCAGTTGGCCATCGACAAACTCGAAAAAACCTACGGCAAAGGCTCAGTAATGAAGCTTGGTGACAGTCCCGTGGAAGCCATGGAAGTAATTCCATCAGGATCTATTAATCTCGACATTGCCTTAGGCATTGGCGGTTATCCAAAAGGCCGCATCGTTGAAATATACGGGCCAGAATCTTCTGGTAAAACCACTTTGGCCATTCATGCTATTGCTGAAAGTCAGAAACAAGGTGGTATTTGTGCGATTATTGACGCAGAGCACGCATTCGATAAGTTTTATGCGGAAGCTTTGGGTGTCGACACAGAAAACCTTCTGATTTCGCAGCCCGACAACGGTGAACAAGGTCTTGAAATAGCAGACAACCTGATTCGTTCAGGTGCAATTGATCTCATTGTTATCGACTCTGTTGCGGCGCTTACTCCAAGAGCTGAAATTGAAGGCGAAATGTCCGACACTCAGGTTGGTCTTCAAGCCCGTTTGATGTCTAAGGCGCTCCGAAAACTTACTGCCACAATCAGTAAAACAGGTTGCTGCTGTATTTTCATCAATCAGCTCCGCGAAAAAATAGGTGTGATGTTCGGAAACCCTGAAACGACTACAGGTGGTAATGCCTTAAAGTTTTATGCTTCTATCCGACTAGACATACGTCGTTCACAACAAATTAAAGACGGAGAACATGCTATAGGAAACCGCTCAAAAGTGAAAGTGGTGAAAAACAAAGTGGCCCCGCCATTTAGGATTGCAGAATTCGACATCATCTTCGGTCAAGGCATAAGCCGCCTGGGCGAACTGATCGATCTCGGTGTTGATTATAACGTAGTGAAAAAGAGCGGTAGCTGGTTTAGCTACAAAGAAACCAAACTCGGACAGGGTAGAGATGCCGTGAAGCAATTGCTCGACGACAACCCAGAACTGATGGAGGAAATCGAAAAAGAAGTTCTTGCAGCTATTGCCGCCAAGGTTAAAGCGTAAATTTTGAAATATTTTTGGCCCGTGGATCTTTCGATTCACGGGCTTTTTATTTCATTATGCCTTATCCTTGTAGTCCCATGAAAAGATCTTATCCGTATTTCATTGTTCTAGCCTTAGTGACCCTAGCCGCATGCTACCAAAAACCAAAACAAACAGGTCAGGAAGGAAATAAAAGCGACGAAAAAGCAACAGTCGACTCTTCGTTGCAAAACTTAAATCAAAAAATATTGGAGGACCCCAATAATTACCTCAATTACCTCAATAGAGCTAAGTACTACGGTCAAAGGGAAAATTACGATCTAGCGTTTCTCGACGTCGCCAGAGCACTTCAATCTGACAGCACTCAAGATGAAATTTATCTCTACAAAGGCGAATTGCACTGGTTTAGACAAGATGTGAAAAATGCATATATAGAATACACAAACTGTTTAGGCAAAAATGATAAAAATACTGACTGTCTTCTGAAAAAAGCCGCTATCGACATCGTTCTAAAAAACTACGAAATGGCGATCGGGCATATCAATGCAGCGCTGAAAGAAAACGAACTCCTCCCCTACGCGTATTATTTAAAAGGTAGGTTGTACAGAACTATTGGCGACACGAACCTCGCGTTTTCATCTTATCAGACAGCCATAGAAGTAGACCCTGATTATTTTGACGCGTACATTGAACTTGGGCTCACTTATGCAGACAAAAAACATCCTCTTGCACTTGAATACTACAATCAGGCAATAGATATCAAACCCCAAAGTATAGAGGCTCTGTACAACAAGGCTATATTCTTACAGGACAACGGTAAAAAGAACCCTGCTTGGTATCGTCAGGCCTTTGAGTGCTACGATGAAATTCTAAAAATAGATCCAACTTGGGCTGCAGCGCATTTCAATAAAGGATATGTGTATCTGGAATACATGCAACAGTACGATTCGGCGGCAGTCGAATTCTCAGAGGCAATCAATCTGGTACCTGCATACACAAAAGCGTACTATAATAGAGGTCTGTCCTTCGAAAGCTTGAATAAAACCAAAGAAGCCAAAGAAGATTATACGCAGGCGCTCAAATTGGAACCCACATTCACCGACGCTGCAAAAGCGCTTTCAAGAGTGAAGGGCGAAAAGTAATGGTGAATTGGGATAAAATCTAGTCTGTAATAAGTGGCTTGAATGTTCTCTCATGTGCAGAAGCTCCTTGTTTATCATATTCGATAGGAATATTTAAAAAAGCCCTTTTGTGAAAATAAGAATCCGGATTGTTCTTCTTTTGAACCGTCAGAAAAAGTTCTAAGAATATGGCCCCGGAATATCCCTCATTTGTTATGCTAAAGGTAAACTGATTTTCCAAGATATCCATAGAAGTCATCGATAATGGACTTGATCCGTCGGCATGTACTTCATTGTGACCTTCAGGTACAAGTTTGTATTCTCCCAAATCAAGTTTGATAGTAATGTCTGCTCCCACTCCACAATGGATTGGATCAAAAGAAGCTGATTCACTGTGTGAAGTAGCATCAGCAAATCGCCACAAATTGCTTCCTGGGAAATAATGATATCCAGCGGATTTGCCCTTTTTTAAAGAGATCGTTCTAAGGGTGTGATTTCCGGCATCAGAAATCATCGCCTGACCCTGCCAACTAACTAGGTCGAAAGGAGAAGAATACATGGACTTCGATGCTTTTCCATTTTTAATACCTCTCACGCCACTACCACTTTTTACTTTCAACTCCGATTTACTAAAACTATATATCTTATGATCGACAGTTGCGAGCAAATAATTTTCGACTTGCACAAATGAACGCAGCCCTGTCTGTTTTAATAACAATGAAGCAACCGGTTTCTCGCCACCAAGTGCAACGGCATATACAGATCCATCGCTCAGCACGCAGTAGATTGTATCTTTCCCCGCCGAGAGGTTTGAAATGTAAGGCACTGCTCCCATACTGTCTATAGGAGTCATCACACGCACCAACTCATTTGCACTTTTACTCGTCGGATTGAATTCAAAAATCTGATTGTATTCAGCACTCGCTACATAGACTTTACCATTCATGAAAAGTACATCTGTCGGATAGCCGAATGGTTCGGTTTCATCCAAAATTTTAGTCGTCAATCCAGGGGTATATCCTTGTTCTTGCAATTGTGAATTTGCAAAGGAAACACCATTGCCCAAAACTGTTTTAGTTTGACCGTCTTTGAAATCAGCTACGCGCAATCTGTGATTGTAAGTATCAGCAATATATAGAACATAGTCTTTCTCGTTGTAAGCGGTACCCGATGCACCGTTAAATCTTGCAACATCAAATGGTCCTTCTACAAAACCACCTCCAGCCATTCCCACAACCGTATTTACATCTCCCTGCGAGTCTGTGAGCACAATTCTGTCGTGACCCGCATCAGTCACAAAAATCTGTTGTCCTCCAGCGCCTTCGCTGAGATATGTGGGAAACTCGATGAGTGCCTGTGCCAGTACATCCGGATTAGATCGAGATTGATAGATGGAAGTCGCAAAGACTTGTCCTGATTTAGGACTTTTATTGATCGTTTCAAAAGTCTCTTTTAAACCAATTAGATCGGGAGACATTCCAACTTTAACAAGTTTCTGAAAAGGTACTGCCTTGTTTAAATATACAAGGGTAATTCCCGGTCTCCTTTCATCAATGTTTTTCAATCCCTTAAAACCGGGCATGATTGCCACAGGGTGATTGATGTGATTTCTCTTTATGTAATCGTTTATCCTTTCTACATAAAGCACATCCGTTGTGTCTTCGTCAAACACCGTGATAAGCTGAGTATGGAAAAAAGAACGAACTGATTTGTCCAAAAATAAATTTTGCTCAATGCAATCGATACAATCCAAATCCATGGTATGAATCACAAGTAGCTTGTCGCGAAAAGAAGAAAAGCTGAGTGGCGTATCATAATTTATCCATTTGGTATCTACCGGAAACTCATCGGCAACTTCAGTATAACCCACCCTTTCCAACTGCGCCAAGAGAGATGATGGCAGCACAAAAAATAGGATGAACACGATTTTTTGGTAAAACTTCATTTCTTAAATGTATACATAGCTGTTTAACAAAAAAGGGAACCATGAGATTCCCTTTTCAAATGTCTGAATTCTTTCGATTATTTCACCTTTTCCACAACAGCTTTAAAAGCGTCGGGATGGTTCATGGCCAAATCGGCAAGTACTTTTCTGTTCAGCTCAACACCATTCTTGTGGATTTTACCCATGAACTCGGAATAAGACATTCCATATTCGCGGGCTCCGGCATTGATCCTGGCGATCCACAGAGAACGAAAGTTTCTCTTGCGCTGTTTTCTGCCGATGTAGGCATAACACAATGCTTTTTCTACTGAGTTTTTGGCAACGGTCCATACATTTTTTCTGGATCCGAAATACCCTTTGGCCAATTTGAAGATTTTCTTTCTTCTGGCTCTCGATGCGACTGCGTTTTTTGAACGTGGCATATTGTTTTTGTTTTTTGGTAATAGGCGCTATCAATTAAGATAAACTTGGACCAATTCCCGGGTTAAACTTACCGTGCTCTTTTTTTTATCAGGCGAGCAACTGTGCCCTGATGCTTTTGGCGTTAGTAGGATCCACAATGGCATCATGTCCAAGTGCGCGTTTGCGCTTCTTAGACTTCTTTGTGAGAATGTGCCTCATGAATGCGTGCTTACGCTTAATTTTACCGGTACCTGTTAGCTTAAAACGCTTTTTGGCGCCGGATTTTGTTTTCGATTTAGGCATCGCTATTCTGGTTTTAACAATTTACTTTTTCTTCGGATTGATCAACACAAACATCTTTTTTCCTTCCAACTTTGGCAAAGCTTCTGGAACTCCATATTCAGCAAGTTCTTGTATGAACTTGAGCAGTAAAACCTCTCCCCTTTCTTTAAACACGATAGCTCGTCCTTTGAAGAAAACATGTGCTTTTACCTTAGCACCTTCTTGCAAAAAACCTACTGCATGCTTCAGTTTGAACTGAAAATCGTGGTCATCTGTGTTGGGACCGAAACGAATTTCTTTCGTTTCTACATTGGTTTGCTTCGCTTTGATTTCTTTCTGACGTTTCTTTTGATCATAGAGAAACTTCTTGTAATCAACAATTCTACAAACCGGAGGTACTGCATTGGGTGATATCTCCACCAGATCCTTATCCTGCTCTTCGGCTAATCTCAAAGCTTCTTTGAGACTGTAAACGCCTACTTCGACGTTCTCGCCTACCAATCTAACTTCTTGCGCCAGGATCCTGCTGTTGATGCGGTGCTCATCTTCTTGTTGCACGCGCCCCCTGAATACTTTCTTAATAATGTGCCCTCCTTTTTTATAATGTTCTTATTTCTCTTATTCTGCCAACATCGCCTTCACTTCAGCATCCAGCTTGCGTGCAAAATCTTCTATGCTCATCACTCCAAGATCTCCTTCGCCTTTTTTCCGTGGTGAAACGGTACCAGCTCCGGCCTCCTCTTCCCCTACAATCAACATGTACGGGACTTTTTCCATCTCCGCATCACGTATTTTTTTGCCTACTTTTTCGTTCCTGTCGTCTACGAGGGCGCGAATATCGTAAGAAATCAGTTCCCTGACTACGTTTTGAGCATATTCATTAAATTTTTCACTCACAGGCAGTATTCTCACTTGCTCCGGAGTTAGCCAAAGTGGAAATTGACCGGCGCAATGCTCAATTAAAATCGCCACAAAACGCTCCATAGATCCAAAAGGAGCCCTGTGTATCATTACGGGACGGTGCTTTTGGTTGTCAGAACCAGTGTATTCCAGTTCAAATCGCTCAGGAAGATTGTAATCCACCTGCACTGTACCCAATTGCCACTTCCTGCCAATCGCATCACGCACCATGAAATCGAGCTTTGGTCCATAAAATGCTGCTTCACCTAGCTCTACAACCGTTTTCAGACCTTTTTCTACTGCTACTTCTTGAATGGCCTTCTCTGCTTTTGCCCAATTTTCGTCAGATCCGATGTATTTATCGGGATTATTCGGGTCGCGCAGTGAAACCTGAACTAAGAAATCTTTAAAATCCAGTGTTTTGAAAATGTACAGAACAATGTCGATCACTTTCGAAACTTCTTCTTTTACTTGATCGTTGGTACAGAAAATGTGGGCATCGTCTTGCGTAAATCCCCGAACACGAGTTAACCCATGCAATTCCCCACTTTGTTCATAGCGATAAACAGTGCCGAATTCGGCCATGCGAATAGGCAAATCCTTGTATGATCTAGGTTTGCTGCTATATATCTCGCAGTGGTGAGGGCAGTTCATTGGTTTTAACATGAACGCCTCGCCTTCTTGAGGTGTTTCTATAGGACGAAAACTATCTTGTCCGTACTTTTCCCAGTGACCGCTCGTTACATAGAGTTCTTTGCTCCCGATATGAGGGGTGATTACCTGGACATAACCTGCTTTCTTTTGGGCCGCAGTTAAAAAGGCTGTAAGTCTGCTTCGCAAATCAGCTCCCTTGGGCAGCCACAGGGGCAATCCCTGACCTACTCTATTCGAAAAATGGAATAATTCCAACTCCTTGCCTAATTTTCTATGATCGCGTTTTTTAGCTTCTTCCAACAAAACCAAGTAAGCTTCAAGCTCGCTTTGCTTTGGAAACGTGATCCCATATACGCGGGTCAACATTTTGTTCTTCTCGTCGCCTCTCCAATATGCCCCTGCCACGTTTAGCAATTTCGCCGCTTTGATAAATCCTGTATCAGGAATATGAGGCCCACGGCAGAGATCGGTGAATCCACCTTGAGTATAAAAAGTAATGGACCCATCTTCTAAGCCCTCAATAAGTTCGAGTTTGTAAGGATCGCTGCGATCGGTGAAATAAGAGATCGCATCCTTTTTGGCTACCTCCTGACGGACAAATGCATTTTTTTGACGAGCCAATTCGAGCATTTTCTTCTCAACCTTGTCAAAGTCTTCTTGCGCGAATGTTTTTCCTCCAAAGTCTATGTCGTAGTAAAATCCATTTTCGATCGGTGGTCCAATAGCCAATTTCGCTTCAGGATAAAAACTGAGAATTGCCTCAGCCATCAAATGCGCTGATGAGTGCCATAGCGTATTCTTTCCATTGTCATCATTCCACGTCAGAAGTTTCAAGCGGCAATCGTTTTCGATAGCGCGGCCAGCGTCGCGCACTTCCCCGTTTATTTCTGCGCAGAGTACATTCCGGGCAAGCCCCTCACTGATAGACAGGGCAACCTGCATGGCAGTTGTCCCCTTTTCTATCTGGCGGGTGCTTCCGTCCGGCAAACTGATGGTAATCATCTTGGAATTAGTTTTTTAAAAAGTGCGCAAAGATAAGACATTCATGGCCATTTTGGCATGATCAAAGTTGGTAAATGCACGATAAATCGGCTCTTTAATTAGACTTTGAAGCTCGTTTCCGCGCTCAAGACTGCTGAAATATTCGGGCGGAAGTACCTATTGCTTTTAAGAACCTTGCCATCTTCACGGTATATCGGTTCACCGTTTTCATCCAGTTTGGACATATTGGAACGTTGAATTTCCAGAAATACCTCGGCAATCTTTTCTTGCAATCCGTGGGAGATAATGGTGCCACAAAGGATGTACAACATGTCGCCCAATGCGTCCGCTACTTCAACGAGATCGCCTCTTTTAGCTGCCTCAATATACTCCTCGTTTTCCTCTTTCATCAATTCGAATCGAAGAATGTGAAGTCTTTCTTCAATAGTTCCTGTGGGTTCGTCTTCTCGGTTGAGACGAAAGGATTGATGAAATTCTTCAACGTGGGCAATGGTTTCGCGAAGGGTAAGGTGTCGAGACATAGAAATGCATTTTTGTCAAAAGTATCTCGGAGATCCGCAGAATCAATCGGCTTTTTATTCACCCTTCATGCACAATCAAAACTCTCAGCAACCGCTACAGGGAACCTCGAAAATTGCAACCAGTGTGTACCAGAACCTTCCATTTCCTTGTCAGAATAAAGCCTTGAGATAGGCTCGATGGCAATCTGCAGATTAGAGTAGGTGAAAATTCGATCAATATTCTTGACTTACTTTTGCCGCCGTGAATTTTCGAATAAAAGCAGCGGAATTTTTTGATATACTCTTAGAGGAAATCAGAGAGCACGAAACACTTCAGGGGTATTACCGCTTTCTGCAGGACCCTAGCACTTTCGAGTTCAGGAAAGCTTATTATGTTCAGCGATTGGAGTATATCGCCCAACGAGTGGCTTCAAATCCGAGCGCTCGAATTTGGGACCTTGGCTGTGGATATGGCACTACAGCCATTTTTCTAGTTCTCAATGGCTTTGAAGTACGCGGTTCGACTCTGGAATACTACTTTGCCGAAATCCCGCAGCGACTTGCTTTTTGGTCAAAACACGGTGATTTGTCTCGACTAAAACTCGACTATGAAAATTTATTTGATTACCGCTTAAAGGAAAGTCAACCATACGACTTTGTAATTGTACAAGACACTTTGCATCACTTAGAGCCTATTGGTGAGGCCCTTTCCATTATTTCTAAATCGCTCAAAAAGGGTGGAGAAATGATTGCGGTAGAAGAGAACGGAAGCAATATTGTGCAGAATTTAAAGCTTTATAAGCAGCGAGGGAATAAGCGTATTATCAAGATCTATGATGAGAAATTGGGTAAAGAAATACTGCTTGGCAACGAGAATATAAGGCCTTTATCGAAGTGGAAAGAGTTATGTGCAGCGGCCGGCATGACTGTTTCGCACAATTCGGTTCATTACGTGCGTCTTTTCCCGCCCCATTATTTTAGGAATTCCCCTGTGGGCAAAGTGATTTCTAGGGAACAGTCGATTTGGAAAAAAAATAGTTTTTTGCGCAAGTACTTCTTCTTTGGACTAGCCTTTTCCGCAGCAAAAGGATGAGGATCCTTGATTGTCTATTGAATTCGTCGATCTGCGGCGTTATACAAAGAAAAAGGTCTTCCCGTTGGAAGACCCGTTTCATATTCCTTAACCAAAACCGAGTTCGAGAATTGAACTCTGTACCATAAACGCATGAGATGCAAACTTGTTGCCGAAAAATGAGCAGAATTAGGCGAGTTAACGTTTTTTAAAGACAAAGCCAATTTAATCTCAGACCAATTCGGGATAAAAAAAACGATCAATTCTTCTTTGAAAACGGGATTAAAGGATGGGTTCCATATATTTGCCCCCGCCAAAAAAGGGGGTATAGCTCAGCTGGCTAGAGCGCTTGCATGGCATGCAAGAGGTCATCGGTTCGACTCCGATTATCTCCACTTAGTTAAAGGTCTTCGATTCGAAGACCTTTTTTTATTTTTAAGAGCTCAGACGGCTAGAGCGTCCCGCTTTGAAAATGCGGGAAGGTCATCGGTTCGACTCCGATTATCTCCACTTAGTTAAAGGTCTTCGATTCGAAGACCTTTTTTTATTTTTAAGAGCTCAGACGGCTAGAGCGTCCCGCTTTGAAAATGCGGGAAGGTCATCGGTTCGACTCCGATTATCTCCACTTAGTTAAAGGTCTTCGATTCGAAGACCTTTTTTTATTTTTAAGAGCTCAGACGGCTAGAGCGTCCCGCTTTGAAAATGCGGGAAGGTCATCGGTTCGACTCCGATTATCTCCACTTAGTTAAAGGTCTTCGATTCGAAGACCTTTTTTTATTTTTAAGAGCTCAGACGGCTAGAGCGTCCCGCTTTGAACCCATATTATGCATTCAACCCAGAATCCGCATTGTAAATCTATTGCAGTGCTAACCCCCTTTGATATCAAGTAATTTCTCGATTTCCAATGCGGATTCTGGGTTCAAAATATTTCATTGCATAATCGCATAAGAAAATCATCCCTTTTTGTCTCCATTTCATTGCGCCAAAAAGGTCATTTTCTAAAGCGGGGTTGCCCCAAGTAATGCAAGTAGTTCGGCACTAATGGTGCCTTCTATTGCAAAACTTGGGTCCAAAATGCGGGAAGGTCATCGGTTCGACTCCGATTATCTCCACTTAGTTAAAGGTCTTCGATTCGAAGACCTTTTTTTATTTTTAAGAGCTCAGACGGCTAGAGCGTCCCGCTTTGAACCCATATTATGCATTCAACCCAGAATCCGCATTGTAAATCTATTGCAGTGCTAACCCCCTTTGATATCAAGTAATTTCTCGATTTCCAATGCGGATTCTGGGTTCAAAATATTTCATTGCATAATCGCATAAGAAAATCATCCCTTTTTGTCTCCATTTCATTGCGCCAAAAAGGTCATTTTCTAAAGCGGGGTTGCCCCAAGTAATGCAAGTAGTTCGGCACTAATGGTGCCTTCTATTGCAAAACTTGGGTCCAAAATGCGGGAAGGTCATCGGTTCGACTCCGATTATCTCCACCGAGTATTTCGTTTAAAGAAATAATCCGCCCTTAGCGGATTTATCGAAGGCCTTACATGTGAGGCCTTTTTTTTTACATGCACATCTCACTAGTGTGCCCTTTCGCCTTTATTCAACCGGCACAGACGGCAAACACATGACTATTTGAATTTACCCCTTTCGGTTGCAAATTGATTTGCCAAAGTCTCTTCCTAAGGGAAATGTTTGTTCGTAATGAAAAAAGTTCGTCACAGTAGTGCGACCATTTGATTTACTCGCCTTCTTTGCACAGTCCAATGAAAAGATTCTTATCACTATCAAGTAAAACGTATTTCCATATTGGAATTTCAATTCTACTAATTTGGGTATTGTACCTTCTCTATCCTTTTTATCAATCTGACCCAGATGGGCTTCATTTCATTCGACAAACTGATAGCCTGTCGTTTGTATACGGATATCTTCAAAACGACTGGAATCTATTTGCTCCTTCTACACTAAATCTGAGCAGCAACGAGGGTAAAGCGGCCTGTGAATTCCCAATTCTATATTATTTGGCTGCCTTATTTTCAAATGTATTTGGAAATCCTTCCGCTGTTTTGAAGTCCATTCATATTCTCGTTTTCATCACTGGCATTTATTTTCTTGGAAAAACGTTTCGCTTGTTTGTCACCAACTGGATTTTGTCCGTTTTTGGACTAGGTTTGGTCTTCTCCTCAACTATCCTTCTCTATTACGCTGGAAGCACTCTTCCAGATGCGCCAGCCTTTGGTTTCACATTGATCGGAATCTTCTTTTCTTGCTCCGCTATTCAGTCCCTAAATAAGCGTCACTTGAATATTGCCTTCACCTTTTTGGCACTGGCATCTTTAATTAAAATCACTTACGCCATTTATCTGATTTCCCTACCCGCAGTTGTCATCTTATTTCATTTATTTCCAATTCGCAAGATTGTAGTGTTGGCTTCGCTCAGTATGTTCTTCCCAATAGCTTGGTCGATATATTCTAACTGGTACAATGCCATTAATCAAAGTCAGTATTTCCTTACCACTTGGGCACCAATTTGGTCTCTTTCATCAGCCGAAATTCAGATAATACTTGATTACCAGTCCCGATATTGGAGATCGAATTTCTACTATCAGTCGACACAACACTTTTTCCTAATAGCCTGCATTTTCCTAAGTATTCAAAGTCAAAAATCGAATCGTTTGCTTCTTTCATTCGGAGCCATTTCACTCCTAGGATGTTGCATTTATCTAATCCTCTTCTTTGAGAAATTCAAGGATCACGATTACTACCTACTTGTTTTCATTCCTTGCTTTTCAATGCTACTCATAAGCTTCTTGATTGTTCTTGAAAAAATGTGGATCAATAAATATGTGAAAGTCCTTTCATTTTTAGGATTGGCTCTTTTATTTGTACTGAGCAACAACTACTGTCGAATTAAACTAAATCAACGCTTCAACAGAGAAAGCGATATTTACTCTATTATTCATGATCAACTTAGGGGATTTGAAGAAACAATGGAGAATGAGAAAAATAAAGAGGACACAAGATTTTTGGTCATTGGAGATCACACCATGAATGGCAGTTTAGTATTCCTTCAACGCCCTGGAATAACCATTCCGGGTAGCAAATTAAATGATGAGCAATTGAAAGAAACCATAGAAAAGGAACGAATCAACTGTGCTATAGTTCTTGATGCTACATACACTCCGAATTGGTTGGAAACAATTGGATTTAAAAAGCTCACTTCAGAAAATCAATTTCAGACCTATCTCAAAAATTAGGATACTATTGAATGAGAATTTTATGAATGGATCTACATCCTCGTTCGTCTAAATCTTCGCGCAAATAAAGGCCTCTGCGATTAGAATCAAATACTTCTTTATCTTCTAAGATTTGACCCAATAAATCAAAGTACTTTGACGACACGCACTTTCCGCAGGACTTTGCAATTTCCGATTCTTGAATAGGCAAATAACTCACGCAGTCACCTGAATAATCAAATGTCTTTATATAATCACCACTGTAAAATGCAGAAAGTCTTATGACACCTATTTGTTCAACGCCCTCAGAAAAACTCGTGTAACTTCCCACTGAAATGATTGCGCCGCTTTCATCAACTATTCCGCTGTACATAAACTCTTCCAATTCGCCTCCAAATGTTGGTGCACCAATGAAAGAATTATTTGTACCAAACATGAATACACATGCATCAGACCCACCAGCGCCATAGTTTTTGGTCATCCCTGGATAAGCCACTAATTCCTCGTAAACAAAAGGTTCTCCAAAATAAAAATCATTGTCCAAGTTAATCTCTTGAAAAAACATTTCAACCCCAAACATATTTAATTGGCCCCTGATTGCCCTTTCCAAACCATCAAGATCTTCAATCCCTGAAAAGTATATGGTATTATTCCCTACATCGGATCCAACACCTGAAAGATCTTGGTTTTCTATCGTCTTTGTGTAAGTCCATTCTTCGCCTCCCTCTGCATTCCATTTGCGAATGATCAGCGCGCTTCCGTCGCTTCCGGTCGTTAATATGCTATTGTCTTCAAGAAGGTCTACATCATTCCAAACCTCCTCTCCTCCTATATCCCAAATCCAAGAATTAATCAAGTTACCATCTTGATCGAAAAACCACAGCGTTGCATCACTACCAATATTATCATTCCCATAACTTTTTCCAACCACAACGTAGCCTTCCGCATATGGAATGACTTTGTATCCAAAGTCCCAATTTGAATTGCCTACATATTTACTCCAAATCTCATTTCCTGCTGCATCGACCTTTATAAGTTGAACGTTGTAATCGCCCAAAATAGGGTCAACTCCATATCCACACAAAATCAAATTGTCATTGTCTCCTTTACAAATGGACATCCCCTTATCCACTCCATCATTACCAAATATCGCTGACCATTGACAATCCAGATTAGCATTCAACTTCATAAGAAGTATTTCTGTGTTTCCATCTATGCTACCGGTAGTCCCAATTAAAGCGTAAGTCCCATCAGAAGTCTGTAATATTTGACGACCTTCCTCGAAAGCACCTCCGCCATATGTATGAACATCGGCTGTCTCATCTTGCCCAAAACTTGAGAAAGAAGCAATGCACCAGAATATGCAAAGTATTAATTTCATATCACCGCCTTTCTAACCTTCACCAACCTCTCCAACATCGCCTCCATCAAATCTAATCGAAGCATATTTGCTCCATCGCTTTTAGCTACTGTCGGATTGGGATGTGTCTCAATAAAAAGTCCATCAACTCCTACAGCAACTCCTGCTTTGGCTATCGTCTCTATCAACTCTGGCTTGCCTCCTGTTACTCCACTACTTTGATTGGGTTGCTGCAAACTGTGGGTGCAATCCAAAACAACCGGCGCAAATTGTCGCATTATTGGTATGCCCCGAAAATCGACAACCAAATCTTGGTAACCAAAGGTAGTCCCTCGCTCCGTTAACCATACTTGTGGATTACCTGATTCCACCACTTTGTCGCGGGCAAATTTCATTGATTCGGGAGATACAAATTGTCCCTTCTTGATGTTTACATATTTTCCAGTAGCAGCCGCAGCCTGAAGCAAATCGGTTTGTCTACACAAAAATGCTGGTATCTGAAGCACATCCACATATCGTGCTGCCATCTCTGCTTCCGGAGCTGAATGTATATCTGTTATCACTGGAACCCCATATTTCTTCCCAGTCTCTTGCAACCATGAAAGCGCAGTCTCATCGCCGACTCCGCTAAAGGAATCTAACCGCGACCTGTTGGCCTTCCTATAAGAAGCCTTAAATACAAATGGTATTTCCAAACGATCGGTCATTTTCTTCAACTCCCCGCACACCTGATCCAAAAGTTCTGCGCTCTCTGCAACACAAGGACCGGCTATCAAAAAAAAGTTATTGCTCTTGTTGTGATCAAACATGTGTTTTGTATTCGTTCTTATCGTTAAAATATCCTTGATATCGCAAGTGAAATATCCCTGCCCCTAAAATCTTCGCCCATCCATCCCAAAATATTCTCACTTCCCAAATGAAAAATGAAATTTTTGAGTGCTGTACTTCGAACTCCTGCTCCTAGTCTGAATCCACTATAACCCCCAAACAACACCTGCTCGGTAAACTGCCATCCACATTTCAAATCCTGACCAAATGCCAATCTCAATTCTGGTAAGGACAATTGGTATGGCTGAACCGCTATTCCTGCATCCACGAAAAAAACATCATTCAACTTGCGGAGCATCCGAACTCGAATATCTAGCGGCAAGGCAATCCAACGACTCTTCTGCTCCATAGTATAACCAATAGTGTCCTCCAAATTTGGAAGCGAAAGGTCTTCATCCAAATCAAATAAATCTCCTATGTCAAATCCTGTCCATGTGAATGTACTGTCTAAAGTGTAATTCTCGGTCTGACCATTCCACTTGATAAAACCAATGTTGTATGCGCTGATTCCAAACCAGCCTTTGTTGTCTTTCATAGGGATATTCCAATCCATATCAAACGCAGCACCAAGTCCCTTTCCAGAGCCAAATCCTTTTTTGTCGGGATCTGCGCGATACATTTCTCCTTCATAAGAAAGCTGAATAGAATCCAATGCCGACGTAGTATAAATACTCGCGTCGCGCAGATGAATTGAGGTGTAATCCTGACCGCTCACAAAACTTAATCGATACTGTGAATATGTCCGCTGATTTACGATGCCTACGCTAAACTTCTGAAACGCTTGGTATCCTGCATAAAATGGACCGAGTTCCCTCTTCTCTCCGGCCCATGCGGTATTTCCCCTGAATAAGAGTGAAAACATGTTTTGTGAAAATCCAACGTATCCATGATTTTCGGTAGAGATACCAACAGTCATTTGAAGACATGGATCATTGAATAAACCACTACTGAGGTCCCACCACTGCATGGATATTTTTGCGTCAAGTCCTGCTCTATTCTGCTCGCTGGCATTTCCTACAAGCTCGTCAATCGTTTCATCTGCAATATGTCCTCCAAGATACATTTTCTCCATAAATCCATTGTGAATCAAATCACTTCCAAAGGCACCCAGACCAGAGACCTCGAGGTATGCATGTTTTTCGCGAAACAACGAATCATTGTGAAAAAGCAAAACAGCATTGGTTTGAGCAAAGAACTGTTCTGCCGCTGTCAAAAAAAGAAACGAAACGAGTATGTATCGAATCATTCTCATTGAATACTGATTTGGGTTCCGGCTCTTGTTGTCAATACAAAATCTATGAAGTTGTCTTCAGTCAATTTGATAAACTCAACCGCTTCTGGTGTATCGAAAGTGATTTCAAGAAACAACCTGTTTGGTGCATTCAAATTGTCGATCACAAATTGCGTGACAGGTATTGTGAAAACTGAAGTTTGTGGTAATACAAGAAAGCCGTCAGTAGTAAGTCCAGTTGTCATGGTCGTGCTATCAATCAAATTCGAAATCCACTCTGAGTCTTCATTTCGAAGCACAAGATTAATCTCCGCGGAAAATGGAAAACCATTTGTCAAGTGCAGAAACAATTCGCCGTTTGCCACTAAATCAATAGAATCTCCTGTAAGCTCTATCTCCCGACTTAAAGCAAGTCCACTCATCCCGATACACAAAGGCACATCAATATTCATCCATGCGTTTAAGGTCTTATCGGTGTATATGAAATCATTGTTGTCGCTGATGTTGCCCAATGGATTAATAGTTATATCAGCGTCAATTTGCACCTGATTGGGAAGGGTTTCTATGAAAACATCCACATTACTATTAGATTCTGAAATAGCAATATGCTGGTAGGTTGGAAAAATCTGATCACCAATTTGGGTAGCTCTCGTAACATTGATCTGTGAGAGCAAGTCCGGACTATTCAGCGAATTGGATAATGCACTATATGTATTTACGGCGAGCAATTGATTGAATTGGATCTGCGCATCGGCACCCACAAAATTCTCGACTTCAAAATCAACACTGATTTCACTGAGATTCAAAATTCCCTGGGGCAAATTCAATGCATCACCAAAGTCGACAGTTTGATCGAGCGAATATTGATGTTGCCCAAAGTATCCTCGGGCGTAACTGATTTGTGGATCTACGATTTTGAGTTCTATAGAAACACTATCCATCCCGAAAATCTCAGCATTCACAGGCGCATCAGCAGATGTTTTCACAATGATGTGAGAAAGTAAGGTGTTGATTTCATTTCCACTTTCACCTGTAAGATCCATTTCATAACCACTGAGGTCGAGTACACCGAAACTAATATCCGGATTGGAACTTGATCCAGGTTCAGTATTGGCAACCAAGACAGCCATCTCACCATTTTTGGTAACGCCTGGAAGCTCGTATGTACATGTGAGATAGCCATTGATATAATTTCTTACGGTATACTCCAGCATGCCTCCTTTTACATGCACTTCTTTGAGAGAAGCTTGAGAAACATTTAGACTATTTTCCTCATCTATTCCAATGATCGATGAGTTTGGTGGAATAGAGAATGGACCACCAATGAGCGGTACTAATAAACTTTGTTTTATGGTGGTATCTGGAATGCTGACTATAGAATCAAGATTTAGGTCTGTCAGATTCTCACTAATGATCAAATGCCACAAACCTGTTTCGTCCAGACTCAGAAGGCTGTCGGCTACCATGTCGCCAAGTGATAATCGACCATGTGCAATTGGTCCTGCTGCATTTATATTCCATGTAGTGGCCTCTTCTCTGATGCAAGAAGCCAAAGAAATTGTGAGTATCAGCAAACACCAGATCTTCGCTTTAAAATTGATCATCATATTCACCTTTGTGTGCTTATGCCATTTATTCCGTTTCTTCATCTTGTTCTCATAAGTCGTACACCAGCAAATAAAAGTGCAAGCACTATTGGTATAACGGCTATGTGCAAACGCTGTGGAAGAAAGTACCAACAGATAAGTAATAACCCCAATACAGCCATGTAAGTTGTAATATACTTTCTCCACTTAAGCAACTTCGTCGAAGGTAGAACTGCAATGACAAGATTGATAGGATTCGCCCAAAGTAGATTGAAGTTATACGCAGTGGCGGTGTGATCGGTAAAAAACCAGAGGAAGACCAAAACCAAACCGATTATTCCAGTAAAAAACATGGTTAATCGATCGGTCATTATATAGTATTTGCGTTTCTTCAAAAAGATTAAACCCACTACTACGCATACCAGCAACCATGCAATGTTCACATTGAGTGGCGAAAAAATGGTTGGCTCCGTCTCTGTAACCTCGGGAAGGAGAATTTCTTCGGTACTTCCAATGAGCGGACGACCATCTATTTTTGCCTCAGCCAGTCGTTTGAAAACACTATCAGGTAAAAACATACTTTGACCGTAAGCCATCTTCTTGTCGCAAGGCAAACCCAATGCTAGGTCTATTCCGTAATCGCTCCAAGGATGATGTTTCAGATAAGTATCGATTGCACTTCTAAAGGTGTATTGATCGGCATGCACATCCGTTATCTCTAGTTTTCCGTGAGTAGCCTTTCGTAAAATCTGCTCTATACGGGTTGCACAGTTATCATAAAAAAAATCGTATCGATAATTTCTGTTCTCCGGTTTGTAATTCTCTTCCAAAAGAAGAAACAAATGGTTACTCTCATCTACACTCAAATCAAGAACTTGTTCCGTAACTCCTCTTCCTTCGTTTAAGTACTCGCTATTAAAATCTTTGAAATCGTATCGACTTAAACTATAATCAAGCTTTCCACGAGCGAATTTCATGTAAAATCCATCTTGGTAACCATCGAAAGTTCCGTAGTTGTATATGATATCGTATCCCTGAGAACCATAAATGACGGATCGAATGCGGATAGCCGAGTGACCAAAAGTTGAATACAGTTCGCTTCCCGGGGTACATGTAAGAACCGAAACTACCATAGTAGAATCGAGAGTTAGCGTTGTTGTCTTTGAAGATGAAACGAGGCCAATTGAAACAAAGGAAAAACACAGAATAATTTTGCGAACTAATGAACGCGAGATTATAGTCTTCATATTGCTACCTCCCCTTCAAAAACTTCGGCTACCGGACCTTTGAGCGAAATTTCACCAAATCCTCCATCTTCCCTTCTCTCAAATCGAACTGAAAGTTTTCCACCACGTGTCTGCACATGAATTTCGTTGATCTTATCTTTTGCCAATGCCACCGAAAGCGCAGCAGCCGTTACTCCTGTTCCGCATGAAAGAGTTTCATCTTCTACTCCTCGCTCGTATGTACGAATGCTGATGCTATCCGGACTTGTTTCGTTGACCACATTTACATTGATGCCTTTTTCTTTATAGGTCGCACAGTATCTGATATTTCTGGCCATTGGCAATAAATCGACCTTATCCACGTCGTCTACCAAAACAATAAGATGTGGCGAACCTGTATCTAGAAATAAACCGTGATCGCGTTCCACTATATTGAGCACATCGCGCATCGAAATTTCCACTTGCTTTTCAGACACAGAGCCGGAGTGAATGCCATCTATCGCATCAAAGGAAACGACAGACCCTGCAATGCCCTTCTGATGTGCAAAATGGACGGCGCACCTACTTCCATTGCCGCAAAAACTCACCGACCCATCGGGATTGAAAAAATTAACATAGAAATCAGCTTTCTCGCTTTTTTCTATTAGAATCAATCCATCAGATCCGATCCCAAATTTGCGATCGCACAGTTGGCGTATCTGTTCTGTCGAAAGCAGGAGCTCTCCCGACATATTGTTCACCAGAATGAAATCATTTCCAGTTCCCTGGTATTTTGTAAATTGAATTTTCAAGGAGTCAAGTGTAAACCCAGATTATAAGTGCACGAATTTAAGGGAACCTCGAAAAACCTCTTTCACGTTTCGGCAAACAAAGTAATCGAAGGGAAATATCCTCATCCCTTTTGGGTCTTTAGGGGACTTCTTAAACCTGTTTTGTGTTTCGTGGTCGTCGAAGATAAATTCCTGACCTTAGTCAGAAAAGGCGCATAGCTAGGCTCTCTGCAACTGAGATTTGGTAATGTATTCGGGCAAATCAAGTGGTAGAAATCAATGTAAACTTGACGATTTACCAGGTGTTTTCTTCCATTTAGTTTTGAGCATCCCGCGATTAGCTTCCCTTGTATTTCTGAAGGTCGGCTCGCGGGATTTGACCTGAGAGAATTTAGTGCGATTTGTCATAAATGCGATTTTGGTCGAAACGTGAAAGAGGTTTTTAGAGGTTCCCTCGCATAGGTTTTCACGGCTCCACGCAGTTTTCTCCGATTATTGATTCACAATTCTAAACAAAGCATGCCTCATTCCCCGAGCACAAACCTTAACTTGCGGCCCTTTAATACCGTAGAGATATCTGTAATAATCCAATACCGTTTTACCCCATTGGTCTTTAACAGCTGCTCTCACTGCTTTTACCACGGCATGCCTAAAAAATGGTCCAAACTATTTTATAAGCTCAATTGTATAATATGCTAAATCCGGCCTAAAAGGAATGTCAATTACAGAGAAATCTGCTTCTACTGCAATATCTACAGATAAATTGCTCAAAGCGTGGGAATTGATGACCACTGCAAGGAGCATGTCTGACATATATGAGCTCAACGCAAAGTTCACCAGTAAATATGTACATGCTACATCGCGAGGCCATGAAGCCTGCCAATTGGCTTTAGGTATGCACCTTAAGTCGCAGGATTTTTTGAGTGCCTATTATCGAGACGATAGTATTTTATTGGGAATTGGAGTAAGTCCTTATGAACTGATGCTTCAATTGATGGCGAAAAAGGACGATCCATTCAGTGGTGGACGCACATATTATAGCCATCCCTCCCTTCGAAGAGACGATATGCCGAAGATTCCGCATCAGTCCTCAGCTACTGGAATGCAGGCGATACCCACCACAGGTATAGCAATGGGACTGCAATACCGAGAAAAAACTGGTCTATCGAAATATGCGACATATCATGAAAAACCGATTGTAGTTTGTTCGATTGGCGATGCGGCAATGACGGAGGGCGAGGTGGCAGAAGCATTTCACATGGCCACCCTCAAAGGTTTGCCGATTATATTTTTCGTTCAAGACAATGAATGGGACATTTCGGCACATTCCTCTGAAATAAGATTTGGGGATGCCACAACTTTTGCTCGTGCTTTCCCCGGAATGAAAGTTAAGTCGCTCGATGGAACCGATTTTTTTCAGTGCTATCAAACGATCGGAGAAGTGGTTGAAAGTGCTCGTATTCTTAGAAAACCATGGTTGGTGCATTGCAAAGTTCCGTTGCTCGGCCATCATACAAGTGGTGTTCGAAAGGAGTGGTATAGGCACGATCTAGAGGAAGCAGAAGCGCGCGACCCATATCCGAAATTGAGAAATCAACTACTTCAAGAGGGAATATCAGAGGCTATTCTGAAAGAAATTGAGGAAAAGTCAACCGAAACTGTTGCATCGGATTACCAAAAAGCCATGCAAGCTGACGATCCTGAAGAATCTGATCTCTTCAACTTCATGTATGCCCCAACTCCAGTGACCGAGGAAACCGGAATCCGGGAACCTGAGGGCAAGGAACCAACGGTAATGGTCGATTCTGCGCTTTTTGCCATGCAGGAAATATTGACAAAGCACCCCGAAGCCCTGTTGTATGGTCAGGACGTAGGACGCAGACTAGGTGGTGTCTTTCGTGAAGCTGCTACATTGGCCGAAAAATTTGGTGATGACCGAGTTTTTAATACACCCATTCAAGAAGCATTCATAATTGGAAGTACCGTGGGAATGTCGGCGGCAGGACTTAAACCCATTGTAGAGGTGCAGTTTGCGGACTATATATGGCCAGGATTAAACCAATTATTTACTGAAGTCAGCCGCAGCTATTATCTCAGTAATGGAAAGTGGCCCGTGAGCGCTGTAATACGAGTTCCTATTGGTGCATATGGCAGTGGCGGACCCTATCACAGTAGCAGTATAGAAAGTATATTGGCTAATATCAGAGGTATCAAAGTTGCCTATCCAAGCACGGGTGCCGACTTAAAAGGATTGCTGAAGGCTGCTTATTATGACCCTAATCCAGTGGTGGTTCTCGAGCACAAAGGACTCTACTGGTCGAAAGTAAAGGGAACAGAAGAAGCAAGAACCATAGATCCCGATGAAAACTACATGGTGCCCTTGGGAAAAGCCCGCATTGCCCTTGAAGCCACAAATACCGGGAAAAAAATCTCCATAATCACTTATGGGATGGGTGTTTATTGGGCTAAGGCTGCTGCCAAAAATTTTGATACCCAGATCGAAATTGTGGATCTTCGAACCATTCAACCTCTCGATGAAAAAGCAATATTTGAATCTGTGAGAAAATGTAATCGCTGCTTGGTACTCACCGAAGAACCCGTTCCAGGTAGTTTTGCGCAAAGTATCGCTGGACTTATTAGCGAACACTGTTTTGCATCACTCGACGCTCCTGTCATGACTCTTGGCAGCGCCACAACCCCTGCAATCCCTTTGAATAGCACTCTTGAAGCGGCACTTCTCCCCAACGCTGAAAAAGTGGCCCAAAAGTTGAAAGCATTGCTCGATTTTTAAAACAAAACAATACAAAACAACAACATGAAATCTCTAACCAAACTTCTCATTTTGGCCTTTTTACTGCCACTGGCTTCCATTGGGCAAAAATCTTTTGAAGGAAAATTGAATATGTCCATCCAGTTCACTGCTACGGATCCTTCTATGAAACAAGCAGAAGCTTTTATGCCAAAGGAAATTATCACCTATGTAAAAGGTGCTAAAAGCAGAGCAGAAATGAGTACTCCAATGGGGACTACCATTGTATTGACTGACACGGTTAAAAAAGAAGCATTCGTATGTATGGATATGATGGGCAATAAAATTGCGATGCACGTTCCATTCGATGATATGTCGGGCGAAATGGAAGGTGAATCAAAACCCAAGATGGACATTAAGTACACTTCCGAAACCAAGAAAATTGCTGGTTATAACTGCAAAAAAGCAATTGTAAGTACAACAATAGAAGGTCATGAAATTGTACAAAATTTTTGGTACACAGAAGAAATCCAGAATACGAATCATGAATACAGTGAATTGAAAGGTATGCCGATGGAGTATGATATGAATACTGAAGGTATGAGCCTGAAATACACTGTAACTAATGTGAGCAAAGAAACTATTGCCGACAGCGTGTTTGAACTTCCAGAGGGCTACACCGTAACAACACAAGAAGACCTGATGAAGTCTTTTCCTGTTATCGAAGAAGAAGATTAAAGGAAACGTCTAAAGAAAAAGTAACCGCAATTGAAAAAGTCTCTTCCCTACATCCTCATTATAGCAAGTGTTGTAGTGCTATATTGGTATAGGTACATTCGAGCGCCTCAAATCGAATTCAAACAAGAACCTGTAGTCCAAGTTGCGGAAGTGGGAGAAAATCTTGGGGGAGTTACAGGTCCTGCAGTAGTGCATTTTTATGCCAGTTGGTGCAGACCTTGTATGAGCGAAATGGAATCACTCAACGCTCTTGTGCCCGAATACGAGCGTTACGGGGTCCGTTTCTTCCTCGTAACTGATGACAATGATGAAGAGCTTCAAATGCTTGGAATGAGATATCCAAATCTCAATAGAGTTCAGCAGATACCTTCTTTGAAGGATCTTGGAGTGCACTCTATCCCTGCTACATATTGGATTAATGAAAAGCAGGAAATTGTGCGAAAGAATACCGGTAAAAATGATTGGGGTGTAAATCTCTTGAATCAAGATGTAGCAGAACTCCTGAAAAAATAAATAAATTGAAATGAGTGATCAGAAAACAGACAAAGAAGTAACAGTAATTATAGATGGGCAGGAAACCACTTTTATGCTTTCACCCAAAGGTGAAACCATATTGAATACAGCGTTAGACAAGGGAGTTGACGCGCCTTTCAGTTGCAAAGGCGGTATTTGCACAACTTGTAAAGGAAAGCTTGTAGAAGGACAGGTTAAGATGGATGCCAATTTCGCTCTAACCGATTCTGAAATAAAACACGGTTATATTTTGGTTTGCCAATCGCACCCAGTAACGGATAAAGTTGTGATAACTTGGGATTATTGAATTCAGGGGAACATTTAAAAAAATCTATCCATCAAAATTGATTGTTTGACGTACAATTTGGGCAGACTAGCGAATTTGTATAAGAGTGCTCGTGTATTTTACACACTTTTGTATTATCTAATTTATGGGCGGTCCATCAAAGACTCTCTTAGTTAGTTTTGGTTAAGTTAAGGAAAGCCTCCGGAAAAGTCTGGAGGCTTTTGTTTTAAAGTTCATCTTTTTCCCGAAAATCAGAACGCACTTTCCTTCAACTATTAACGGGCTTTTGGTAAAAAACACAAGAAGTTTGAGGGTTTCTCTTTGGGGATTTCAGTGTGTCAAGAAATAAATACCTCTATTAAAATTTTAGAGAAAGGATTTTAACTCCATATACAACTTGTGAATCGGTAAGCCCATAACATTATAATAGGATCCTTCCAATTTGTGAATCCCAATGTATCCGATATACTCTTGAACGCCATACGCTCCTGCTTTGTCGAATGGACGAAACTTATGAATGTAATACTCAATTTCCTCTGAGGTGAGTTCAGTAAAAGAAACCAATGTTCGATCTACAAAAGACACTTTTTTCGATTTGCTCAGAATAGAAACTCCAGTGAACACTTCATGATCCTTCCCACTCATCTCCATGAGCATACGACAAGCATCTTCAAAGTCATTCGGTTTGTTCAACACATGATCATCAACCCAAACAATTGTGTCAGCAGTAATTACAATTTGATTTTCGGCAAGGGTCGATTCGAACTCCCGAGACTTCTCTTGGGCCAGAAACAGCGCTATTTCTCCGGCCTTCAAATTTTCGGGAAATCGCTCGTCTATTTCGCGGGTCTCAACTGTAAATGGAATATCCAATCCCGAAAAAAGTTCTTTCCTTCTGGGACTTTGTGATGCAAGTATTATCTGCTTAGACTCGAATGATAATGGGGCTTTCATATCAAATTTTTCAAAGCCGCAATCTAATGACGTATCACCTCAACACTGCAACAGTACCATGAATTTCACCTGCCGTGCCGTCATCCATGATGTATTGAAAGAAATAAACATATACTCCCTCAGGCACAAAATAATCGCCATTCATTTTATTTCCAGTCCAATATTGCTTGGGATCTGAGCTTCTGAAAATGGGTTCGCCCCATCTGTCGACTACAACCATTTCATAAGAACTCAATCGATAAGTTTCTGGTCGCCACACATCGTTTACTCCATCTCCATCTGGAGTAAATGCATTTGGGATGTAATAAACAGAAGAGCAATCAACGAATGTTACTTCTATTTCATCGTAAGCCATGCCGCATTCATTTTCTGTCATTACCCATATCAACTGATTGTGGTCTACAAGAATAAAATCGACATCTTCCTCTCCATTGCTCCATTCATAGCCAGTATTGGCTGCATTACCTGCATACAAATAGACAGGCTCATCAATACAACCTTCAATATCCGGACCCAAATCGGCAACAGCCAAATCAAGAACATCAATAAAAGCTGTATCTGAAGTCATACATTGCCCGTTCCACAATTCGACAGAATAAAATCCTTCTGTTGATATATCAATGAAATCAGCAGTCACCCCTGTACTCCAAATTCCTTCTTGCCCAGCGTATAGCGAGGTGACATCTCCCGGACATATCTCCTGATCCGAACCTAATTCCAAATAAGGATAAGAGAGCACACTGAGATTCACCGTATCAAAAGCCGGACACCCCAAGTTTGGATATGTGAACACATACATTCCGGCAATTTGTGTTTCCATTGTTTGACCTTCTATTCCATTCGACCAAAGACCAGAGAAAGGAGCTTCAAATAGGGCCGTTTGTCCCACACAAACTTCTTGATCGGTACCCAAATTGATATTTGGGATTTGTGTCACCGAAACTGTCATTTGATCCATTGCCGAGCAGCCATCCAAAGAAACTGATACCGTGTAAATACCTTCTTGAAAAGCGAGAATGGAACTACCTGCATTGTTATTCCAACTTATGCTATCCCACGTGCCTTCCTCCGAAATCAAAATTGAATCTCCCTCGCAAATAGTAATGTTCGGACCTGCATCGGGAATAGGTGCCGGAGTAATTTCAACAACCATTGACTCTTCAACAGGACAAATTCCATCGATGAAATATTCTATTTCGGGATTCAGAGAGTTTGCTGATTGCGCGTCGAAGAGCCCTGAATTTTGATTCAAAATACCTTCTCCGCTCCATATACCACCTAATAGATTGGCCCCAAGTAAAAAAGGATCCTGATCAGAACATATCAATCCCGGATCATTCAGTACTAATAACGCAGGCGATTCAATCCAGATTGAGTCCACTGCTGTGGCTGGACATATCCCCAAAACCTCATATTCTATCAAATTACTTTCAAGACTTGCAACAGAAGGATCAAACAATCCTACAAATGAATCAACTATTCCATTGCCGTACCATAACCCCCCCGGTGTATCACTCGTGAATAGAATTGTCTCGTCGTTTATGCAAGCCGCATCGGGCAACTGAACTATAGGTAGCGGCGCATACATCACTTCTATGTAATAGGTTGAGGTGCTCGATGAGCAAGCGCCTATTCCACCTCCTGTGTAGAATACAACTTCATAACTTCCGGGAACCAAACCCGAAGGATTAAAATAAGCTTCGAAGCCTACAAACTCAAGCCCCTCTCCATAACCTGCAGAGTTAAATGGATCGAAAAAATCCAATAACACGGGTTCCGAACTTTGACACAGTTCACCCAAATCATAGTCGTAGACGTTATTTATATATCCTTGCACATAGACCGAAATAGTGGCTGGATTTACGCAAATTTCATCTGGAGTAAAAAGGAAAACATTGTTACCAGCGAAGCCGGAAAAAATTCCGGATTCAGGATCAATATTTCCCCCCGACCATGTGCCTTGAAACGAAGAATAAAGCTGACCAATTGCATTTTCGCACATAAACTCCGGCCCGCTTAGTATTGGAGTTACCCATGGCACAGGAGTGAAAAGAACTGAATTATTTCCACCGCCATTGCATCCCAAACCATCTCCATCTTGCGGAGAAACCAGGTTGTTATTTTCATCATAACACATCCAATCCAGGCTAAAAACAGTAGGCACTAGGGGAGCTGGAAGCGTAATGTCAAGAGAGGAAGTTGAATCGGCTATAAATAACCAAGGATCTGCATTCCATTCATAACCACAGGAGATATTCACGGGTTCTATGGTTTGTAAGGGAACGGTAAATATCGAAGCTGTTCCGGGAGAGCATGAATTGTCATTGATGGGAGAACTGAAGCCCGAAGGTGTACTATAACTTACTGGTTGTTCCTGATTACAAATATTGATGCCATCGAATTGAATGCTGGCCGATGTAAGTGCTCCTACATCCAAACCTATGCAATCATAAATTTGAACGGACCATCCTGCACTGGTTGCATCACAACCATAAATTGTAGACCAATTAATGGGCGTACTTCCGGGTCCATAATTCCCATAAGTGCCGCTGAGCGAAGAAGGTGCGTTTGCACAAACATTCAGGGTGGCAGACGACTCCGTTGTAAAACACAAATCGATTACATTATTGCCTGAGTTGCACACAGGTCCTTGTCCAATAGCACCGGGATTAGGAGATAGCAGAACATTAGGGCTCCCGCACGAAGGAGGACCCACCAAATAAAAGCCCAGATCAGAAACCCATGTATGATTGGCATCGAAGCAAACTGTGATTTCCGTGGTTGCATCAATATACATCGGATCGGGAGGAGGGTTGTAGTAGGAAGTGAGAGATCCCGGTTCGATGGTTGCCCAGAGATGCACTTGAAGACAATTAGCCTCTTGAAAAACCTGAATATTGCCAGGGTCACTCCACCCTATCCATGCACGATCGCAAAGAAGAAGCACTCCATTGATATCAAATACGCTTACCCGATAGCAACCAGGCTGAAGATTCACAATTGCAGAAGTAAAGACGTCATTTTCCGTAGAAAAGGATATCCACTGATTCAAACCGATATCCAACATTTGCCAAACAAAGTCGTATGGACCCTGTCCGAAGTCGGGAGTAATAGACAGATTTCCGGGCTGATTTTCGTAAAAGTAGAAGATCGAATCATTCGCAGCTCCATTGGTGTAGGAGGTTTCCGCGTATCCGCAATAATCTACGGACGTAATCTGAGATAGACCGGACTGCGCAAACAGAAAGCTCAACACAGCAAAAAAACATATTCTCATTAAATACAGCAAAAGGATCAGGTTTGATAATGCTCTATGGAAGCACTATGGTACAAACTAAGCTAAATTACAAAGGGTTGCTTTACCGGAAGGAATAGTTCGGGTATCTTTCGATATTCCGTGGATCCCTACGCGAAAAAAAATCTTGTAAAATGTTGATTCTTCTTGGATAATAAATGCGATCCGCTCATTCTCAAAAGGTTCAACGATGTAATTTTGTGCAGATATGCATCAAACCATCATTATCCTAGATTTTGGTTCGCAAGTCACCCAACTTATTGCCCGACGGGTGCGCGAACTGAATGTATACTGCGAAATTCATCCTTGGAACAAAATTCCGGATTTGCACGACAACGTAAAAGGTGTGATCCTAGGAGGAAGCCCATTCTCTGTATTGCAGGAAAATGCGCCGGTCCCTCATGTTGAAGACATTACATCCAAGTTTCCCGTACTTGGGATTTGCTATGGTGCCCAATTGATAGCAAAATTAAACGGCGGAGAAGTTGCCCGCTCCACACACCGCGAATACGGTAGAGCCAATTTGCAAATAGTTGAATCTTCCGCCTCGCTCATGAAGGAGGTGCCCCTGAACTCTCAGGTTTGGATGTCGCATGGTGACACCATACTGAATGCAGGCGCTGATGCGGAAGTTATTTGCTCCACAAAAGATGTTCCCTTCGCCGGATACAAAATCAAAAACAAGAATATTTTCGGCGTCCAGTTCCATCCCGAAGTCTATCACAGCACCGATGGAAAACAAGTGCTCGCCAACTTTGTAATAGATATATGCGGCTGTAAAGGCGATTGGACTCCATCGTCGTTTGTAGATGAAACCGTTGCCGAACTCAAAGCGAAACTCGGAAATGACTCTGTAATAATGGGTCTCAGCGGAGGAGTGGATTCAACGGTTGCTGCTGTATTGATTCACAAAGCAATTGGGGATCGACTGCATTGCATTTTTGTGGATAACGGATTGTTGCGCAAAAATGAATTTCAGCAAGTCCTAGACGGATACCTCAACATGGGTTTGAATGTAAAAGGTGTCGATGCCACTCAAAAGTTTTATAAAGCTTTGGATGGCTTGTCGGAACCTGAAGCAAAACGCAAAGCAATTGGAAAAGCATTCATCGACGTCTTTGACGAAGAATCTAAAAAAGATAATGACGCAAAGTGGTTAGGTCAGGGAACCATTTACCCGGATGTCATAGAAAGTGTATCGGTAAGTGGCGGTCCTTCACAAACCATCAAAAGCCATCATAATGTTGGAGGTCTTCCCGACTATATGAAGCTCAGTGTAGTTGAACCACTCCGATTGTTATTCAAAGACGAAGTTCGACGTGTAGGTAAGGCAATCGGGATCAAAGATGAGATTTTGGGAAGGCATCCATTTCCGGGACCCGGTTTGGGAATTCGCATTTTGGGAGAGATTACTCCAGAAAAGGTACGCATCTTGCAAGAGGTTGATTCGATTTGGGTAGGCAGCCTAAAAAAAGAAAATTTATATGACGAAGTGTGGCAAGCAGGTGCCATTTTACTTCCAGTGCAAAGTGTTGGTGTAATGGGCGATGAACGCACATACGAGCAAGCTGTTGCCCTTCGTGCTGTCAATTCTACAGATGGAATGACCGCAGATTGGAGCAGACTTCCTCACGAATTTTTGGCAGCGGTGTCAAACGAAATCATTAATAAAGTAAAAGGTGTAAATCGCGTGGTCTATGATATAAGTTCTAAACCACCCGCAACTATCGAATGGGAATAAATACCCGAGAATACGCAATCATGAATAGATACCTTCAGGTTTTATTTGTTTTATTTCTTTCTTCAATGCTTTGCTCCTGTCGCTCTGCTGGGCAAATAACTGCTCCTGTTCAGACATTCGAGGGCACCGAGTATTTCATGCATACTGTAGATAAAAAACAGACGATGTATGCCCTCTCTAAATTGTATCAAATACAAATGAATGATCTGCTCTCGGCCAATCCGGGCAGTGATAGCGGTATTAAGGAAGGACAGATCATTAAGGTGCCAGTAAAAAAATCGGGCTATGCAAAAACAAATGAAACCTCTCTCCTATTGCATGAGGTTCAACGAAAAGAGACTTTGTTTTCCATTGCTCAGCAGCACAATGTTTCGGTAAACGATCTCACGGCTGCAAATCCCGGAAGCGATGTGGGTATCAAGAAAGGTCAAATGTTGCGCATTCCTCAACTCGATAAAATAAAACCAACGGATAATCCCAAAGCCGGATTCTTCGAACACATAGTGGCTCCGGGTGAAACACTATATGCTCTTTCTGTAAGGTTCAAAGTAAAAGTGGATGAAATCAAAACCTTGAATCAACTCACCTCCGACTCTCTTCGCGAAGGCATGGTATTGAAAATCCCGTCGGATGATGTGAAACTTAACGAACCGACTGAAATTGTGGATGAAATACCCGTTTTAGGTGGAAAGAAAGATCATTACGGAATCGCTTTGATGCTTCCATTTTATGCTCAATTCGGTGACTCATCATCTATGGATCCTAGAGATGTTCTTCAGCGTGAAGCTTCTTTGGATATCTATAGAGGAATACTTATGGCTCTTGATAGCTTGGAAGAAATCGGATTAAACGCCGACCTCTATGTGTATGATGTACTCGACGGTAGAACAGTCATCGATGAAATATTGAAGAAGCCTGAAATGAAAAATGTAGACTTGATTATTGGTCCTACGTTTCGAGATCCCTTGAAAGAGGTCTCCAACTATTCGACAAAATATGGTGTAAACGTGGTTTGTCCTACACCCCAATCTACAAGGGTCCTATTATCTGCCCCCAATCTATGCAAAGCAAGTCCTTCTGCCATTACAGTAATGGAAGAGCTAGGAGAATATGTAGCTCGCACTCACAAAAATGACAACGTTGTTCTTCTCAGTACTAAAAATCTAGACGACGCCAGGGCTATTCAGGCCTTTAAAGAAAAGTACCTCGCCATAAAAGGTGATACCGCCCTAACTGAAGTGATAACAGGAACCAGTTCTTCTTCCGGTTTAACCTCAAAATTGGTTTCAGGAAAAACAAACGTGGTAGTGGTTCCATCCAATGATCGACTTCTCATTTCCGGATTGATGAACAATTTGGGAAACCGCAGCGACGTGATTTTGTATGGTACCGATGATTGGCAAAACATGGACATCATTGGTGCTGAAGAAAGAGAGAAATTGCGCATTCGCTTTCCTGCTGCTCATTGGGTAGATTATTCCAATCCGCTTGCCATAAATTTTGTTGAAAGCTTCAGATCAAGATTCAAAAAAGAACCTCAAGGTTTTGCCTTTACGGGATATGACATCATGATGTTTTATGGATTGGGTTTGAATGCGCATGGCCGAGGCCTTTCCGCCAATTTCAAAGACATTCCGCAGGAAAAACTCATCAGTTTGGGCTTCGATTATGTCAAAACCGGTTCAGAAAATGGTAGTGAAAACAGCCACATTTTTATCATTGGACACGAGGATTACCGGTTGGTGATCGAAAACAAATGATTTTGTTCAGTGTATGACAATCTGCTGACCCTTCGAAAGAGCGGTGATGGAACTTTGTTTTTCAATTGATTTATTAGCCAATGGAAATAGCATTTACTGCACCCGATAAGTGGACGATCTCTCAATCGTTTGAATTGCTTCAAGACAAAATTTGCAGCGGCCTGGAAAGAGCTGATGGCAAATCTGTTTTTCATGAAGACAAATGGGAACGAGATGGCGGCGGCGGCGGTAGAACACGTGTCATTGCAGATGGAAATGTGTTTGAAAAAGGTGGTGTAAATGTGTCTACAGTCTTTGGCAAAATCCCCGAATTCTTGCAAGGACAAACTAAAAACAATGCTAAAGAGTTTTTCGCAACCGGATTGTCCATTGTGATACACCCGTCAAGTCCACTAGTGCCAATTATACACATGAACGTTCGGTATTTCGAAACTGATGGTGGCGACAAATGGTTTGGCGGGGGCCTAGATCTCACTCCTATTTATGTTGATTTGGAAGATGTGCAATTCTTTCATCGCACTTTGAAAAATACCTGCGATCAATTCGACCCCGCATATTATCCTTTGCACAAGCAGCAGGCCAATGACTATTTCTTCATCAAACACAGAAATGAAACAAGGGGAATAGGAGGAATCTTTTTTGATCACATGAGACCTCAAAATCAAGAACATCTGGCACAGCTCTTTGACTATACGGTACAAGTAGGAGAAACGTTTTTGCCTGCTTACCTTCCATTAGTAGAGAAAAGCAAAGGACTTTCTTTTAGCCCAAAGCAAAAACAATGGCAATTGCTCAGGCGAGGCAGGTACGTAGAATTCAATTTGGTTTACGATAAAGGAACCCGATTTGGGCTTGAGACAAATGGCCGAACAGAGTCTATTCTGATGAGTTTGCCGAAGGAAGCAAACTGGCTCTACAACTTTGAGGTGGATCCGAATAGTCCGGAAGAATTTACGCTAAACTACTTGCGAAAAGGAATTGAATTTATACCGTCACCATCCATACAGCCCCAGGCTTAAGTACTGGACTGTTTGGATGTTGCGGGAGGTGTGGGATTAAATTCGATTGTCAACCATTGAAACACCAGGATGTTTCGCTGCATTGAATTTGAAGTCAGCATCAGTCACTGCTCCATTGGCCTTAAAGTTCTTCACTTTGTAGCTCACTTCTCCCCCTTCGCGCATTTTCACGACAATTTTCGACACTTCGTTTTTTGCTTTATCTACATACATCACAATGGTGTGATAAGCCTTGCCTTTTGGATTGTTAGGGAAAAGATGAATTTCGTAGCAAGCAATACCATCGGCTGTTGCAGCAGCATTTTTCATTTCGTGTTTGAAGTCCTTTTCCCAAATAGTAAACATTTCACTGGGATCAAATGAACCGTCTCGCACGTCTTCCAAATTGTCGATTGTGCATGAGTTGTCGTCTTTGCTGTATGTCCAAACAGTAACACCGTCGCAAAACACTTCATAATCCTGAATGACCAAAGAGTACTTCTGCCCTTTCACCTTCACACTTCCTGTTTGAGTTTTGTTGGTGCCACTTTTGGCGTCTTTCAAAGTCATTGTGAAGTCTGATGTGATAGACTGGTATGTTTTTGCCTTTGCAGACAATTTATCTAGAATATCCTTCGAAGTTTGGGCAAACGCAAAGTTGACCAGGACCACTGAGAGGATAAAAAGGGAAATTCGTTTCATAATAAATCTTTAAAATGGTTCGTTTGACGACTTGCTTTTCAAGAACTGTTCCAAACTCATCTCGTCTTGAATATTTACCTTCCTGGCTTTGCTTCCTTCGAAGGGTCCGATGATGCCTGCTGCCTCCAATTGGTCGATCAGGCGGCCCGCACGGTTGTATCCAAGTTTGAGTTTTCGTTGAAGCATCGAAGCTGATCCTTGTTGGGTCATTATTACAATTCTTGCCGCTTCGGCAAAAAGTTCATCGCGATCGTCATCGGCAAAATTACTGAGTTCCGAGCTACTTTCATCTATTACCTCTGGCAAGAGCAATGCACTCGGATATCCTTGCTGGGAGCCAATAAACGCCGTTATTTCCTCCACTTCCGGAGTATCAACAAAACCACATTGAATACGGATCAGATCATTCCCTGTCGAAAAAAGCATATCTCCCCTACCAATCAATTGATCAGCACCGCCGGCATCCAAAATGGTACGCGAATCGATCTTTGACGTCACACGAAAAGCTATCCGTGCCGGGAAGTTTGCTTTTATAAGCCCTGTGATAATATTTACAGAAGGTCGTTGGGTTGCTATGATCAAGTGGATACCAATGGCCCTTGCAAGCTGCGCTAAACGTGCAATCGGGGTTTCTACCTCCCTTCCGGCCGTCATGATAAGGTCGGCAAATTCGTCGACCACCAATACGATGTATGGAAGATATCTGTGACCATTTTCAGGATTCAATCTGCGCTGTACAAATTTGCCGTTGTATTCTTTGATGTTTCTACAACCGGCCATTTTCAGCAACTCATACCGCGAATCCATTTCAATACATAACGAATTCAGTGTTTTCACTACTTTACTTGTGTCGGTAATGATAGCTTCCCCTTCATCAGGAAGTTTGGCAAGAAAATGTCGCTCTATTTTGTTGAATAAAGTGAGCTCCACTTTTTTAGGGTCTACCAATACAAATTTGATCTCCGATGGATGCTTTTTATAGAGGAGCGATACCAGAATAGCGTTTAGTCCCACTGATTTTCCTTGACCTGTGGCTCCGGCCATCAGCAAGTGTGGCATCTTGGCTAAGTCTGTTACAAAGGTCTCGTTCGAAATGGTTTTACCAAGAACAACGGGCAATTCCATGTCGGCGTTCTGAAATTTGTCGGACGCTATGAGCGAGCGCATGCTTACAACATCTGCTTTTGAGTTCGGCACTTCAATACCAATGGTGCCTTTTCCCGGGATGGGAGCTATAATTCGAATGCCCAATGCCGCAAGACTTAGCGCAATATCATCCTCTAAATTCTTGATCTTAGAGATGCGCACACCGGGGGCAGGAACTATTTCATATAAGGTAACGGTAGGACCTATGGTGGCTTTGATTTTAGCGATCTCAATCTTATACTGATTGAGGGTATCCACGATTTTATTCTTGTTTTCTTCGAGTTCTTCTTTGTTGATAGTAGGTGCACCCGTTCCATGTGCTTTGAGCAAATCGATAGGGGGCAGTTGGTAATGACCCAAATCCAAACGCGGGTCATAGGGTCCACTTGCTTTAAGCACTTGGTCAATTTCTGTATCGCTCAGTTCCTCTTCTGCCGGTGGCGCCTCTACTTCCAAATCGCCTACTTGAAATGCCTGTGAAATACTTTCTAGTGACTCACGGATTTCTTCCACTTCAGGTTCTACTTCTGTTTCTATAATTTCTTCCACACTTTGTCCTTCAAATTCATTTCCTCTATACAGATTTGAAACTGAGATGGTAGTAGGTTCAGGTGTTAGAGTAGGTGCAATGGGTTCTTCTTCATCCCACTCATCTTTGTCTGGGGTAATGGCATTGTTCCCCTTTTTTCCCATCTGCCAAAGCCTTGACCAAAATGCCTCTACCTGATGATTGAAATTGAAAATGAGATATGCGGCAAAAACAAAAGCAAGAACGACAAAGGTTCCAATCCAACCCAAAGTAAAAGTCATCCATTCGGTTGCGAAATGACCATAGCCTCCAACTAGATTTTGGTTGCATGTAATATCGATGGTTCGATCGAAGCCATCTACCCTTTTGTGAAATAAAAAACCAATGGCCAATGGGAAAAAGAGCATTCCGAGAACCGAAAGTCTGATGGATTTAAAAATAGGCAGAATGTGCTTGCCCCACCACACTTTCATTCCCCATAAAAAGAGCAGAAACGCGAGAAAGAGAGCCCCAATACCGAAGTATTTATTCATGAAAAAATAAGCTACGTGAGCGCCCATTTTTCCCATCACGTTTTTATATGGAACTTCTTGAGATAGTAACCTTTCAGAATCGGTTTCTAAAACCAATCGCAAGTCATGAGTGGCTGTAAAAAGATAGGACACAAAAGAGGTGAACAAAAAAAGTGCACCCAGCACCATGAAGATGCCGATTATCTTTTTAACCCTTTGATCCGCAAAAAAACCTCTGATTCCACCTGTCTTTTCGTAAACAGGAGTTTCCTTCTTCTTTTTTTTCTTTGGCTTTTCTAGCTCCTCTTCGGGTAAGTCTTCTTTTGGTAGATCCTTGATTGTGTTTTTTGCCACGGTATAAAATGCAAGAAACTATCAGAGCAGAGTCTTAACAGTTTATCGAACGTTTTGAAATTTGTCCAAATGTATCCGCTCTCAAGGCCTTCCTTTGGGCAAGGGCAGCCCTATTATGAACAGTTATATGTCGGTGCATTAGTAACGCAATTCCAATCAATTCATTGGAAAAAAAAGACATTTCAAGAGAAATTCTCAATCTGAATTGAGGTTATAATGCTGAATTTCAATAATTTAAATGTAATTACTTTACTTTTTTTGTCGCATTTTTGAAACTTATCGCTTGTTTCAAACCAAAGACATCGTAAATTCGCACCCCATTTAACGGAAAAGTATCGATGGCAAAGAAAGGAAACAGAGTTCAAGTAATTCTGGAATGTACAGAACACAAGACTTCGGGACAACCCGGCACTAGCCGCTATGTAACTACGAAGAACAGGAAAAATACTCCTGACAGAGTTGAGTTGAAGAAATACAACCCAATTCTGAAGAAAATGACAGTTCATAAAGAAATTAAGTAATACCATAAGTCATGGCAAAGAAGGTAGTTGCAACCCTGCAAACCGGTAGTGGTAAGAACCACACCAAAGTGATCAAGATGGTGAAATCTCCAAAATCAGGAGCCTACACTTTCAAAGAAGAAATCGTACACAATGATGCTGTACAGGCCTGGTTTACAAAAGGCTAAACATCATTTTTCGGCATATTCTGTAAAGGCTTTTTCCTGACCGGAAGAAGCCTTTCTCATTTATCCGCATTCCACTCATGAGCTTCTTCAAAAAACTATTCTCCTCCGAGAAAAAAGAAACCCTCAATCAGGGATTGGAAAAAACCAGAACAGGGTTTTTCTCAAAGCTCTCCCGCGCCATTGCAGGGAAAAGTCGTGTGGACGAAGAGGTGTTGGATAATCTCGAGGAAATTCTAATCGGATCGGATGTCGGCGTAGAAACCACCATCAAAATCATAAAGAGAATTGAAGAAAGGGTTTCGAAAGACAAGTACCTCGGTACCTCCGAACTGAACCAAATACTCAAAGATGAAATCTCAACCCTACTCGAAGGTCACGAAGGTCAAGACGGCGACGAGATCTTTATTCCCAAAGTAGAGGGTCCTTATGTGATAATGGTGGTGGGTGTAAATGGTGTGGGAAAAACCACTACCATCGGAAAATTAGCTCATCAGCTTAAGTCCCAAGGCAAAAAAGTAATGCTCGGTGCTGCCGATACATTCAGAGCTGCCGCCGTGGACCAATTAAAAATATGGAGCGATCGAGCAGGTGTGGCAATAGTAATGCAAGGCATGGGCGCTGATCCGGCCTCCGTAGCTTTTGATACTTTGCAATCCGCAAAAGCACAAGGAATAGATGTTGTGCTGATCGACACTGCCGGACGACTGCACAACAAAGTGGGTTTGATGAATGAGCTCACTAAAATCAAACGGGTAATGCAAAAGGTTAGTCCTGATGCCCCGCACGAAGTATTGCTCGTACTGGACGGTTCGACCGGTCAAAATGCATTTGAACAAGCAAAACAATTCACCGCTGCCACTGAAGTGAGTGCCCTGGCAATTACTAAAATTGACGGCACTGCAAAAGGTGGTGTAGTAATCGGTATATCCGATCAATTTAAAATTCCTGTGAAGTACATTGGTGTTGGTGAGAAAATTGGCGATCTGCAAGTTTTCAATCGCACGGAATTTGTTGATTCACTTTTTGGTCAAAACAGTTAAATACCCCTTCGATTGAAGACAAAAACACAGCGTAAAAACAAGGTCAATGTCGTGACTCTCGGATGTGCAAAAAACATCTTCGATTCGGAAGTGATGATGGCACAACTGAAGGCCAACAAGTTTGAAGTAGAACACGAATCTTCTCATGAAGATCATGAAATAGTGATCATCAATACATGTGGATTCATCGACAACGCGAAGGAAGAATCCATCAACACTATACTCACCTGGGCAGCAGCAAAAAAACGTGGAGAAATTGACAAACTCATTGTTACCGGCTGTTTGAGCGAACGATATAAACCCGAACTCGAAGGAGACATTCCTGAAGTAGATGCTTTTTTTGGAACAAGGGAATTACCGCGTTTGCTGAAAACCCTGAAAGCCGATTACAAACACGAATTAGTTGGCGAACGCTTGCTCACTACACCTGCACATTATGCCTACTTCAAAATTTCTGAAGGATGCGATCGCCCCTGTTCCTTTTGCGCAATTCCGCTGATGCGTGGGAAACACCTTTCTACTCCAATGGACGATTTGGTAAAGCAAGCGAAAGACCTCGCAGCCAAGGGAACCAAAGAACTTATTCTCATAGCCCAAGATCTAACATTTTACGGCCTCGATATTTACAAAGAAAGAAACCTAGCGGATCTCCTCAAACGTTTGAGCGATGTAGAAGGAATAGATTGGATCCGATTACAATATGCTTTCCCATCCGGTTTTCCAATCGATGTGCTTGATGTAATGAGAGAACGTGAAAACATTTGCAATTATCTCGATATGCCATTGCAACACGCTACGGACAAGATGTTGAAGTCGATGCGGAGAGGAATTACACGAGCGAAAACGGATGAACTTATTCATACCATTCGCGAAAAAGTGCCGGGCATTGCACTGCGAACTACTTTGATCAGCGGATATCCTGGTGAAACACAAGAAGATTTTGAAGAAATGCTTCAGTGGGTAAAAGACATGCGATTTGAAAGGCTCGGCATTTTCAATTATTCGCACGAAGAAAATACCCATGCATTTTCTTTGGTGGATGATGTGCCCGCAGAAGAAAAGAAACGCCGAGCTGATGTAATCATGGAAGCTCAGATGGAAATTTCGTATGACCTTAATCAAGATAAAGTCGGCAAAACATTGAAAGTTCTTGTTGATCGAATTGAAGGCGACACATTTGTTGGTCGCACAGAATTTGATTCACCCGAAGTGGATAATGAAGTGGTGATCGATAAATCGGAACACTATTTGAGACTTGGTGATTTCGCAGAGGTGAAAATTGAATCTGCAGAACATTTTGATCTGTTTGGAATTCCCGTACAGTGTTAGGTTATACGAATTCTGCTAATTACATAGTCCAAACTATTTTATAATCATGAAGTGGTACATGCCGTTATAGGCCAATGGAGTGAAACGGAGTTGGACTATTACAGATACCTAAACGGTATTATACCCCTAGGACTTAAGTCAAGAGCCATGTTTAGGGCTTCGCCCCTATCTCTGCACGATCAATTTCTCTATGGAAGCGATTCCACGATGGGTCATAAATTCGACCATGTATGTGCCTGCAGGGAGATTCAAACCATAAACATCCTTTTGAAATCCGCTCAAATTATTGAAGGTAAATGAATGTGCAATTCTTCCATCGATACCCCTGATGTTGAGACTTTCAAGAGACTCCAATTTTCCGCCTATCACAAACCTGTCGCCCTTGGATGGATTGGGGAAAACCATAAATTCATCGTCTCTATAAAATTCGACAACAATCGGCGGTGCGTATTCAAATTGACCATCGAAGTCCACCGATTTGATTCTATAATAACTCGTTCCTTCCCAAGGATTCATGTCCAAGTTGGCATAGTAAATTGTATTGAAAGAATTGCCTGCTGCTTTTTGGTCAAAAACATATTCCCAGTGAATAAGATCGTTAGATTTTTCTACTTCAAAATAATCGCTGTTCACTTCTGTGGCCGTTACCCAATTTAGAACTACATGTTCATCTTGCGGAAAGGCTTGAAAACTTAGCATTTCGACAGGTAGAAAAACGATAGCACAGGCATCGGGCGCTGCGCCGGGTGTACCGTCTAGAAAAACGTTGGGCAGTGTGATCAATGTTGTTGGCGCATAAACACTACCGTCCAAGTTCATTCGTCGAATCTGAAAATTGAAATTACTTGAGATGATGCCATCTGTGGTAAGCTGAGCAAATAGGACCCTATTTGCTGCATCAGGCATACCTGTAGTATTTGGATATGATGTTGCATTTACCAATCCCAAACCAAAAATAGGTTCACAATTCGAACTAAAATTATTACCTGCAATATTCTCCCATAAATTCCAACAATTGCCAGTAGGAGATGGCGCAGGAATGAGATTCATGCCGAAACTATTGTTATCAGCATTGATGGTAAACCAAGAGTCGTATTGCAGTTCAGGGAAAAATGGATAAAACGCTGCGTTAACATCAGTTGCTACTTCTCCTCCACCAATTTGGGCTTGAAAGAATTTTGTAGTTGTGTTTGTATACCATTCACTAGCACCATTTCCTCCTTGCCATCCTTGCAATTCCCAGTTGGGTTGATTGAAACAAACATAAGCTCTCCAAGTCCTGGCGGAAGCCGGATTAGGAATTACTTGCTGAGCATCCACTTGAGGATTTATTACTGCCAAAGCAGCAGGAGAAATTATAACTTCTTCGAGAGCCAATCCATTGAAAGGGGATATAACTCCTGCGCAGCTACAATTTAATTGAATAATATCAGAAACGGTAGCTCCGTTGCCATCATTGCAAGCATTTCCCGGAACTATACATGAGCCATTGTCACATGCGGCCGCTGGGTTAAAATTACATGCTGCCGCATTTGTACATCCAAGCATATTGGAGCATGATCCATCGTCACATCCAGCCAATGCATCATAGTTGCAATAGGTAATGTCTGTGCATCCCGGATAAGTGCAAGTACCATTGTCTATCGTACATAATGCACAGTAGTTACATGCCGTCGCATCAGTGCATCCTGAAAGCACTAAAGGAACCACGGTACCATTTACGGTTACGTTCTTGACATATTGAATTTGTGTCGTTACACTGCCATAGAAATAAATTCTGAAATACACTGTACTCGTAGCTGTGAAATCAGTAAAATTCCAAACTGTAGCTACAGGATTACTCGCACAAGTACCTGAGCCATTGGAATACTGAAGACTTGAAGTAGCCAATGCCCAAGTGGTGCCATCGAGGCTATATGATAATCTGAAAAAACCAGAAGCGGCGCTTTTCCAGACTGATGCACTCAATTGTGTCAGATTTAATTGAAATGCTGGGTTCGGAGAAATAGTAAACTGAACTGCAGGAACTGTACTTGCCCAAGATCCAGCCGCACTCAGGCTAGTGGAAGGAAAACCGTTTGTACAAACAGAAGCGGTAAGACCATTTACCCTAGACAAATTAGATCCCGTTGCATTTGTTGCAACCGTCCCAGGGGTTCCAGTAACCGACGTTGTATACTGATACAATATTTGCGAATAGGCAGTTGATCCAATTAAAGCGAAAATGAATACAAACGGGAGAGACAATTTTAGCCCTGCTACCCGAAAACTCTGGGCAGCCCCGAACGCGCGCAATAACATTTTAACGAGAGTCATGTGGTTAATTTTTTCATCCTTGCGGATGGGTTTTGTGCGGTCAAGCTTATAAGGCCTAGCAAATATAACGAAATGTTTGATATCCCCGAATTGAAGACGGATTTAATGCCAATGGTTGTTTGTAACGGTGGTTTTATCTGTTCAACAAAGTTTTCGTGGGGCCTAAGCCCTAATAAGAGTCGTCATAAAGTTTTTGGAAGTCGTTCAAATTGTTTTCCCTACGTGGACCGGAAAGCTGGAGATAAAAACGCATGTTGTAACAATTCTGCACATAATACCAATTCTGTTTATAATACCGTTTATGTATCTGTAATAGTCCAATTTCGTTCCTCTTCATTGGTCTATAACGTCTACTCTCACGGCATTTACCACTCCATGCTTATAAAATAGTCCATCCCGCATTGCGTATTGAAAGTTCGGGCTCATGCCGCCCGGAGCAGGAAGGGTCGGATGTGGAGGGTTGGTTTCACAAGCGCCGTTTCTTGCATCAAACACCCATTTCTTCCGATATTCATCCCCTCAAATTTAAAATCTCCCATTTATGAAAGCTCCAGGCATTGGCTCAAAAGTCACGCACCCCGCATTCGGCGAAGGTGTTGTATACGGTGAAGACGAATACAAATTCAAATTGTTTTTCAAAGATCATGGTGACAAAGAACTTGGTAAGGAATATGATGGATTCGATGTGATCTCCGGAGCTGTAGTTGCGGCCTCTACAGTGCAACTCGAAGATGTGGTTGAAGCTGTAAAAAATGTGTTCGATCTATATTATGAAGTAACAGATATAGTAGAGCTGGGCGACAAATGGGATGGTGGTGTTTTGCTCCTTCAACCTGAAGACAAATCGCTTAAACCAAAGGAAATTCCGATCGAAAATTTCTTCCATAAAATCGTGATGCTGCGAGATAGATTAAGAGTTCTGGAGCAAAAGATAAATGCTCACAAAGGTCTGAGCGATTCCGAAAAAGTTGAAATGCAGCAATACATCACGCGTATATATGGTAGTCTTACCACATTCAACGTTCTATTCAAAAGCAAAAAGGATTATTTCGTTGGTGAATCGGGCAATGCTGATTTGTAAACAATTGTTCATTACTTCGGTTGATAGCCGGTGGAAAACATCTTTGTTAAAATAATGGACGTTAGTGAAATAAAATTTTACCTTTCCATCGTTTAATACAGCAATGTATTGCGCAACCTAATCCACATCGGTGTGATGGTTTACTAGACTAACATCATAAAATTTGGAACAACCTCGTCGCATTTAGGGCGAGCCTGCAGAAGAAGTTCCACTGCGAATTTCTTTAAGCGTGTAGTGCTAAAGGCTGATGATATACAGCCTGAAAGCGGAACAGTTGACTTCGGTTCTTAGAATCATTTCAACGACCTGGACTCAGGTGATAGCTACAAACTGAATGTTCAGGATACCCAGCATGAGACGGATTGTCCATCCATGTCCAGTGAGTCTTTTAAATCCTTAGCCGATGTGGTTTTTTTATTGGGATTACCTTTGTCGAATGTCCCAAGAGAAAATCAGCACTCCTACATCTTTACCTATTATGGAAACCTTCTACACCATTCAAGGTGAAGGGGCTTTTTCCGGCGCACCGGCATTTTTCATTCGCACAGGTGGGTGCGATGTCGGCTGTGTTTGGTGCGATGTAAAAGAGAGTTGGGATGCGAAAGCGCACCCACAGGCCGATATACCAGATATTGCAAAAAACTGCGCTCAGAGCGGAACCGGAATCTGTGTAATCACAGGCGGAGAACCGATGATGTTTGATATGTCATCACTTACCGCGCTGATCAGGAACAATGGGATTAGAACGCATCTGGAAACTTCCGGTGCTCATCCTTTGAGTGGTGAATGGGATTGGATCACTTTTTCTCCGAAAAAATTTATGAGGCCGAGAGAAGAGTTCTATCAGGTAGCAAATGAGCTGAAGGTGATAGTATTCAATTCATCCGATTTGCAGTGGGCCGAAGAACACGCGTCCAAAGTTTCTACCGATTGTCTTCTTTACTTACAGCCTGAATGGGATAAAAGGGATAAAATGATTCCATTGATTCTCGATTACATCAGACTCAACAATCGATGGCGGATTTCTTTGCAAACTCACAAATGGCTTGGGGTTGATTAATTCCGTTTAGACGGGAGAATTTTAACCCAGAATCCGCATTGGGAATCGCTATAAAGTGCTAAACCCCAAAGAGAGCAAGTGCTCTCGCCAGATTTTTATGCCGTTTATCCCGCATTACGCATTAGGGCAATTTTTGTAGAATGCGTGCGGGATTCTCAAATCTAAGCGATAGAATACGGCATTCATCGGCAAAAATAGGGTGCAATTTTTCTATCGCTTGATTTGGGTTTATGTTTCTCCAATCTCGGCTCAGCCGAGACAACAGCTACTATAACGGCATTTACCATTCCGCATATGCGAGATGCTGCAGCGCATTGCCCAAAAAAAACATCCAATGCGCAATGCAGCATGCACTATTTATTGTGCAGAATTGGTATTATCCCGAATCACGCGATGGAGATATCGGAATTCATCGGTCGAACTATTACTTTGCTCCATCGTGTAGATTCGAGAATCCCGCAGCGCATTAACCTCAAGACACTTCCAATGCGCAATGCGGGATTATTTGATGGTGTAAATCATACATCAAGAATAAAAATCGAGAAAGTGCTTGATATCAAAGGGGGTTAGCGCTGCAATAGATTTCCAATGCGGATTCTGGGTTAAAACAAAGCATAGAAAAATGTGATTCCGATAGGATTCGAACCGAGAAGTCTTCGCGCGCTTTGCGTCCGATCTTAGCGCGCTCTGCGTGAAAACCAAGCGGGTAGTGCTTTCACGCAAAGATCCCAAAGGGAATACACGCAGAGAACGCAGAGACGCTTGGGTTGTCCAAGTCGATTCATCTAAAACAAAGCACAGAAAAATGTGATTCCGATAGGATTCGAACCGAGAAGTCTTCGCGCACTTTGCGTCCGTTCTTAGCGCGCTCTGCGTGAAAACCAATCGATAGTGCTTTCACGCAAAGATCCCAAAGGGAATACACGCAGAGAACGCAGAGACGCTTGGGTTGTCCAAGTCGATTCATCTAAAACAAAGCACAGAAAAATGTGATTCCGATAGGATTCGAACCGAGA